>Ga0210059_1007291_pt1 | contig 17599 bp, 26 predicted proteins | sample Ectturendosymbi2_FD_188042 | JGI IMG/M metagenome (GOLD analysis project Ga0210059, IMG submission 188042) | Ecteinascidia turbinata endosymbiont from Florida, USA - Sample 2 (SPAdes) (version 2) | ecosystem: Host-associated > Tunicates > Ascidians > Unclassified | place: Key West, Florida... | reverse complement strand
GCCTTGTCTTCCCACCTTTCAAGTGTTTTCAAAGTTGTGTATCATGAACGCCCCTTTGCATTTCTCATTTTGCTATTTTGCTATGTCAGTCATGCCGTAGTCTCCGGAACGTATGCTTCGGTGGCCGTATCTAAGGCTTGATGAAAAGTGCTTATCACGGTTGATTGAGTATGATGACGTCATCAGAGGGGCCCCCATTTTAGTCTTGTCTCGGGCCCCCCAACCTTAAATCCACCACTGCATAATATAATTTGTTTCATTCATTTTCAATCCTTCATTTCGGTTCGGAAGTGTGGCGGAGTTAGCAGCCTTTTAAGATTGCCTAACGCCTCTCGTCCGCCAGCAGTCTCTGACAGTGCTGCGAGCTCACTATTGAGGGCTCTACACTATCAAGGCATGTCGGCATGTAATCACATCTTATCTGCTCTGATATCACAATAGCTTACGTAATTTAGCTTTTGAATAGAATTAAACAAAAGCGAGTTTTGTACTTTTCGTGAACTTCTTAGGACTCCTTAAAAGTCTGCATGGCATTGCAAAATGTTTGCAGGGGCGCCATTGATCCAGTCATAAACTGTGAACAAAGAAACTGTTTCCAGCTTGAGCAAACATAGCTGCAACTCTTTCGCAGTAAAGGCAATTAAATGTGATGTAAACATAATCATCCAAGTAAGATCAATCTGCCGAAGATGTACCCGCTCATCGCTCGCCGGCCGATTAAATGGACAATCTCATGCGGCGTCTTGGCCAGTTTCGAGTTAACGGCATGACAGTTTAGTCGACAAGCACGCAAACCTGTTTTTGTTCGTTTGCACAGCATAAGATCTGCAGATAAAATTTCTGCGAACACCTCTGTGAAAGAGAGCTTGCAGTGGCGTGGCCAGCCCAAAAATTTCGGGGAGGCCAAATATTTTGACTTCAAATTTTGTTTACATTATTTTATTCAACGTTTCAGCTTAGCCATCATCACAAATATAAATAAAATAATATTTTGTTTGGGACACCGCCTCTCAAAGCACAAAACGACAAGATATGCTAGAAATTTGGGGGCATGGCTTCTTTGTCCCCCGTGGCTACGCCTACGAGAGCTTGGTACAAATATGATCATTCGCGGACGTTCCTCTAAACTAGCTGGGTTTGGAATGACTTGATAAGGGCTACATAAATAGCAAACGTACATGTATGCAAGGATGCATGGAGTAAGCTTATGCGAGAAACTGATGGAACTTTGTTAACTAAACTTTTTCCAGTTGAGACAACATATATCAGTCGTTTCAAGTGAAACCCAGGAAGGAATCTCATTTTCTCACCAGAGTAAAGCGATTTTCATTTACGTAACACACCCCTTGTAAAGCACCGAAAAGAGGCTCTAAGCGTAGAGTATTTTTGTTAACTTTTAGTTTGCCTCTGTACAGAATAGTGATCAAGCAAAATTTTTGAAACTTTGATCCAAAAGAAAGTTCTTAATTTGAAATCAATCTTGTAGCAACGCAGAGTTACGCAACTACAGAATTAATCGGATCGAAATTGTGCTTGACAAGCGGATCGCAGTAGTGTGCAAAAGACAGTGCCACCATTGAATTATTTTCTTTCTTTGTTTTTTATATTCATTGATGAAAAGTGTCCCATTTTCTCAGTCAAGCGTATCGAGTGCTTGCCTGAATCTATTTGTTTGTTTTTTTTATATTCATTGATCAAAAGACACTCTTTCACATCCAAGCAATTGATGACGTCACAGGCACTCTTTCATGACCCCCTGTCTCCCCTTGTTTCCCCCTTGCCAGTCCCTTGCCGCCAGTGCCCGTGAGCATGTGTGTCTATTTTGTCAGGGAGGATGATGCGTTTGTCGTCAGAACTCGACAGTGCAACTTTATTTACAGTTTCAGTGAAGATTTCATGCTGATGACTCCTGAAAACATTCATAGTCCTCAGCCGCGACCTTCCTGAAAATAAACAATCTTTGTAATCTTTAAATTGAATTTCATTTTTTACAACTGATTTTTTAACGCCATTACATTTTTTGAATTCATCGTCATTCATTGTGTAGGCATAGAAGTTTGCTTGTAGTCCACAAAATTCTGAGATGATTTCCCCACCGCATTCATCCTTGAACATTCCGCGAATCTTTTTATTGATTCCAGTTGGAATTCCTGAAGGATGGTTTGGTGAGAAATTTGATGTATCGAATCTGGTGTTGATATCTTCCGAAATGTCTTTGCAAAAATCGTCTGTTTCGATTTCATACGTCAACGAGTCAGTGTCAATCATTAACAGTTTACATTTTTCTCCGTATTTGGCTTTCATATAGTTATAATGAAAGTCATTCATGAGAGTTTTGGAAATGTCGAGGATCGCCATATCAATATAGACTGGCTTGTTAAAAACCAACTCCGTCTTCCGCATATGAACTGCAATCAGATTTTCGTTGAAAATTGTTGTTCGTTCATAGTTTGGTTTTGCAACCAACTTTTCTGCAGACTCTGAATCTGTTTTTAGCCAGATGTCGACTCGATTACGGATGTTCTCCATAGTCTTTCCGAACACTGAATTGTTCACCAACTTGAAGAAATCCTTCTCGAAGATGTTGATGACTTTTTCCCGCAATTGTGTATTCAATCCAATATAGTTCTTCATCCAAGGTTCTTATTGGAAGGAAATCCCTTGATGAATCTTTGTGATTTTCAAGCCAATATCGACAGTTTTCTTGAGCGCCTGATGATGAATAACATATTTCTTCCCGGAACCTAGGTGTGGAATACGTTTTTCCACTTTGCCAATTTTGAGTCTCTTTTGGGGGCAAGGGGAAGATCATTGCTAAGGTCATGAAGTTCTTCTGGATAGTCCAAATCGACTTCGAGGATGCAACCTTGACCTTCTTGGTCAGAAAATTCTTGCCAATTTTCAAGTTCTATCCATCAATTCGAACTTTATCCATCAAATCGAACTTTCCAACTGGCAATGGTTGACTCATTGCCCAACCATAAAGGTTGTTTGCATCCAAGTAGATGACGAATTTTGATGGTTGCTTGGGTCATAGCTTTTCATGTATTTGTTGTTCGCCTTGGAGTATCGTGTTGGAATCATTGAGACTCCACCGCGAATTCCTTGCTCAAACATCAAGAGCATGTCTGGATCAGAAAGAAGTTCAAGTTGAACCCCAGTCTTCTTGAGACATGCATCCCAAGCAAGTCCAGGCGCGGTGAAATTCTATGCTGGATCCAAGCCATAGTTCTTCATGCAAATATCTCTGAAATTTTCAAAAACATCTGCGAGCAGAAGAACGTCTGTTTTGAGATACAGATCATGGTATTCTCGGAAACTTGTCATCTAGAAATGTTTCCACACCTTCTGAGCATGTTCAAAGTCTTAGTCTGTGATATTACAGTCATTCAACTTTGAATAAAATTCTTCTTTTGGTGGAAGCTTTCTTTCACACAGTTTTTCCAAGGAGTCAAACCAATCATATGGAAAGACCCCTTTCCGAACTAACAATTCACAGTCACTTCCAAACGTTCGTCTTGTTTGTTGAAATTTTTCCGGTTTGAGGTTTTCGACAAGTTTCTCAAGACTGCTTGACATGAACTTGAAACTATCTATGAATCGAAGCCTGTATTTGAATTTCTTTGATTCTTTATCATATATACTTTTTGAGAAAGAGATATACTTCTCTTCTGTGTTGGCAATACAATCAATTTTTCCATTGTCATACCCAAATTCTTGATGAAAAGATGTGCATCATATCCTGATAAATTGTGAAAAATTTCTGGGACATATTTTGGCTTTCTGAAAAGCAAATTACATTCGTTGTGAGCAGCACCTCGAAATATTCCACTAAAATGGCAGTGGTCTCAAACTTTTTTGTCGCTATCGTTAAAATCTTTTTCACAAATCGAACATTTTGTTGATTCTTCAAAATTGAGTATGTCTTCTTCTGTCAATATCATTGGTTTCACTTCAGACAAGCAAAGTTTCTCAATATCTTTCTGAAGCATTTTTACAACTATTTCATCAATATTTCATTTTCAGTTTCTTTTTAATACAAAACCGGTTCCAATTCCTTTCCATAACAAGCAATGTAATAACAGAATCCAGAAGGTTCATGATGTTGGTATTGTTGTGTGAAAGAGTGTTCCGAATTTGGTTGACAACTTTGAGTTGGTTTTGCAATGCATTCAAAATCTGCATAAACTGCAAGTGGAATTCTCATTTTTTGAAAGTGTTTTTTGAAATTACAAATTGAGCCTATTTCCGTCATTATAGTTTTTACAGAGTTATATTCTCTGCAATACATTTTATGTTTGTCCCACACTTCCTTCGTTGCAAAGGAACATAAACATCTCAGGCAGAACTATCTTTTTCCATCATGTTTTGACATCTGTTTTGTCAAAAGTCTTGACAGCCCATCATCTCCATTGATTAAAACATGATGTTTATCATCAAGAAACAAAAGAGTAACTGTGTGCTCTCTTTCCTCCAGCTCTGAAATTCTCAACGGAAAAACATTCTTGTTTTTTTCATATCCAAAAACGTTTACAGCAATTTCAGGGTTCAGTTTTTCGAATTTATTTATATCTTTCAACTCCATCGGAAATTTGAGACCGTCGATATTGAATTCTTTTTCCTTTTCGAGAAGAAGTTTCGAAATTATCTGAGGGTTTCTTTCTCTGGTTTCTTCCTCGAGATTCAGAAAAAATCTGCAACACAATGAAGAAAACATTTATTATCTTTTCTGTTTTTCTTTTCACTTTGAAACCTTATATTAATTGTTCCTCCTTTATTCGCGATCCATTTCGGAGTCGGAACCCACGAACCTCCTCTCAATGGCTTATATCTCTCTGTGTGAATATCAAGACTCACAATCGAGTGAAATGTCCAGCCAGATCCGCTCATTTGAAAAACCGCAATGTTTTCCATAATTTGTTCAACCATTTCTATCAACAATTCGTCCAAGTTGGTCGCTTCCAAAATAATCTCTGGTTTCGGCGGAAAATTGTTAACTTGGATTACAGATTGACCATTTGCAGTTGGAAGAATTCGTTCCATTTTTGCTTTCAAAACAAGTCGGACCTTTGTCTGTGGTCTGAATTTTTCCAAAGCTTTTTGTTTGACAGCGATCAAAAACGTCCCGGGATCAAACTTTGGATTTTCTGGTGCTTTGATTGTATGATGCACCGCGAATCCTTTCAGAGCCGATCATCTGCTTTCTTCGAATTTTAATTGTTGTTTCGGAAACAAACTCATGACTTTTTTCTTAAAGGTTTCAAAAGCGTGAGTTGTTATTTTAATAATTGGTGGTGAAGCAAATCAAGTCAACCAATTAAACCAATCCCCCATTTTTTGTATGAAGCTTTGATATGGTTTTGATTGTTTTGGTTTTGGTTTTGGAAGTGAAACTGGTGGAACATATTGTGTCAGTTGAAGTGGTTGTTGGCCAATTTCCGGAATGTCATCATCAAGCAAACTTCTGGCGACCGCGGCTCCCACGATTTCTTTGTAAACCCCTCTTGGAAGACGATTTCTCAGAAGCGTCTTCAGACCTTCTTTTCGAAGTTTCGAATAACCTCGAATATTTTTCTGTTTTGCAATTTTTTGTAAGTATTTCAAAGTAACCATTTATTATATGATATAATTTTTCTTTAACTTAACGAAAAATTCAATTTTTAATCAAAAAGAAATCCCTTTCTCGTAAATGGAGAGAGGGAATTCTTTTTTTGTGTGTGTTCAGACTCGTTGAATGAAATGATTTTTAAAAACCCTTCCTTTGAAAACAAAGAATGTTTTTTTGTTTACCAAAATACTCTGCCGCTTCTTCAATACTTGGGAAATTTGTTTTTTTTAAGAATCAAGATCAACAGCTCTTACTGGTTTCTTGATTGCAATTCTTGCAGAACCAACTTTCCGTTTCACACCTTTCTCAATTTCAAAAGTTTGGTCGGTCAACCCTTTTTCTTCTATGATTTTCCACATTTGTTTCCAATTCATATGAGTTAATCTTCTGGTATTTTCTTTCAATATTGAAATCATCGTTGGTCTCGAGATTTTCATTTATATTATGATAAATTTTTTTTAACCTTATATTCAACATGCATCTTATTTCCGTCGCTCTGGAAAATGAGATTTTTACACTGATGACGAAAGCGAATGCTTCTGTGTTTACAACAACGTTTGCTGAAAACTGTGCTTTTATCTGAACGTCAGTCACCGAGTTTTTCAATTTCTCACTTTGTTTTGAGACGTCAAAGACAAACATTGGGAACAATTCCTTGTAATCTGCCGGGGTTATATTAGGACTTGAAATCAGCTCTTAAACATTGTAAAGCTTTGTTCGAAACGCTGCTGCGCCGCCATATACCTGTGAAAATTTTTGTTGAGTAAGGCTCGTGTCGTAATCAATCTTCGGGAATCGACGAGAGTTAAGCATCACAAACATGTTAGTGAGATTACAGTGGTCGAAAATTGATGGATTGTGTTCCTGGTTTCCAGATTTATCTGTCTGAAACGCACCATTATCCAACGAGGTTTCTCTGGGGCTGATTTCACCGACAATCGCCAGGTGAAGTTTCTCGTTTTTGGGACTGGGATTGAGTCGCATTGAATCATTCGATAACCAACTGGGAGACTTGATTTCGATTCAATTGTTTTGTAGAGTGCAAGTTTTTCTTGCAAATTTGGAAGCACACGAGGCATATACCAATAAAGCTTTGCCAAAACAATCTTTCCGGCATCAGCCGCATTGTTTCTGAAAATCGCGTCATTATCACCCTTTCTTACGAGAGTGAGTTGATGCTTGAAACCGTAAACAATTTTTTCATCGTCGTCGCAGAATCCAAAAATGTGTTTCAGTGGGATTCTGAATGAAAATGTGCCTTTCGGGTCTGGCTTTTGAATGATATAACTTTGTCGGACTAGAAAACCATTATTGATATTATTTCCAGCAATCGAAGCGTCTGTGCTTGATCTTTGAACCATAAGTGGTTCAGGCCTTTTGATTTTTGAAAATCATCTGGAACTTTCAACAGCCCAAGTATCGTTTTTGCCTGCCCAGGGTGAAACAGGCTTTCAATCTCTTGTCCTGAAAGTTGATATTTTATGCTACTGAAAAGATGCATCATGGCAGTGTTTGTAAGAGCAATGACATCAGCATCAGTGTAAGCAGCGTCATCGTTTTTCACCAACTTGCCGTCGAAAACCAGATAACTTTCGCATGGGTGTGTGAACAAGTCTTGTAACTCAAAATTGATCCTTATTTCCCCAGGGGTGTTCAGATTTGTGCCAGTGATTGGCTCGTAACTGTGGTATTCATATTCTTCGATCGATTCATCAATTTCAGTCTTTTCAGTTATGTTAAGAATGTCTATTTATTGTAGGTAATTTTTATGTTTCACTCATAATAACGAGATCTCTCCAGTTGTCCTCTCAGTTGCCATCTAAGTCTTTGGAAGCTTTCTATTTCTCCTATAAGTTTATCGAGTTTGAATGTGGGGGGAATTAATATCATTAGCAATTCGTTCAGTAATACCTAATTCGAGGTATTCAATATGAGCTTTAATTTGTTCATTTAATTTATTTTTCATGGAATTAATCACATCTTCAATTCGTTCAAACTTTTCAGACATATCCATTTATTATATGCATAAAATTTTGTTGTTTATTCAATCGTTTGGCAAGGTCTTGAATTTTGATAGCGCGCTGTCCTGATCAGGCTATCAAGTTATTTAAATTTGGTGTTGTCACTTGTTGAGGCTCCTGTGGTGTTGCCGCTTGAGGCGTTGAAGACACGAGTTTTGACAAAATTTGTTGAGATTTAGAAGTCAATTTCGAACTCGCAAAATCAATAGCTTTTTGTCCTGCCTTTTGCCCGGCACTTCCAGCAATGTTCAAAGTGGTGTCGACAACTTGCTTTTTACTAATAAATCTTGACAAAAAGTCTTTGAGCTTTGAAAAAATTCCAGAGCCACCGACTTGGTATTTTCGTTTATATCCACGACTAATAACTATCATATATATAATGTCAGCATTAAGGTTTTATAAGCATCATGAGACAAAATTTTTTGTCTCAAAAGTTCATCGCATTGCTCACGATTTCATTTCGAAGACCTGTGTTTCCTGCTTGTTTCGAAGCCATCAAAAGTTCGAGTCGCTCACACAAGGCGTTTGGATCACTTGGGAGAAAACCTTGCGCTTTTGTTTTTTTTTTTATTTTTATGTTGCGCATGTTTCTCACAAAGTGGTTTTATGAAATTTTCCCACTTATGCCCTCTATTTTCAGCTGGTTTTTGTGGATTTTTTCTGTTTCTCATCGCTCCCGTCTCAACCATGATTTCTTCATAATTTTTCTTGTCTTCTTCTGTTGCTAAACCAACTACTGGTCTTTTCATAACAAGCAAATCCCAAAGTCCTCTTGTTCCAGCACACTTTTTACCACCAATCACTAGATCACCCCCTTCGAATTCAACCTCAGTGTTGCCAAGAAAAAATTGCCCATCTCTGTTATCAAGTCCAAAGGTTTTATCACTTGCATTTCCATACGAATTAACAAGATACTTTTTGCAATCGGGTCTATATTGATCGGAAGAGGAGGTTCCGGAAGTGCTTCAGGCTGTCCTTCGACTTGACCCCAAGGTAATGCAGGAGCATGTTTTCAATCGCTTCTTGAAGTGGGGCAAACTTTGAAACAATTTCTTCAGATGAATTTTGTTGTTGTTCAGTTATTGGTTTGAAGGTTTTTCAAAAATCTTCGTAAAGTGATTGTTCACTCAATCGTTCTGAGCGAAAATCTTCTTGAATTTTATTCTTGGTTTTGATATATTCAGCGACAAGTTTGTCACGTTTCGATGGGTCTTTTATTTTTAGAAACGACATTTATTATATGTTCAAATTATGAATTCGGTTCAAATTCGTTTTAGACCGGGTCCAAATTAACCATGACAGATGAATACTTTTCTATACAGCTTTGGATCAAGGTTCGTAATATTTTGCAATTCTTTAATTTGCGCTGGTGTGAGCTTGTCTTTCAGAAACGCAGTGACTGTAGAGCTTTTAATTCCAAGACTTTTCTCTTTTGGCATTCATATTATAGTTTTATCAAGTCTTTGTTGTCAACCCAAGAGTTGAAGCTTTCTGGATAACCTTTCCATTTAACTAACGATTTCGTTTTGCCTTTCTTCACAACCTTCTCAATTCTGAAAACTTCTTGAGATGTCTTCCGAAGCTCTTTTTCATAAAATGTGCCCTGAATCTCTTCATCGTTGTAGTCTGTTATTTTATAAGTAATCGGGTCGGTTCTTTGAACTTTTGAAACGATGAAGACGTCTTCTGTCCAGTATGGGATGAAGCCCTTTTCAAAAAGCTTCTTTTTCTTATGAATTCAGACTTTGTCTCCAATTTTAAATTTTGCTCTCATGGGCCGCCTTTCAAAGTCTGGATAGAGATTTCTGTAAACTGTCACTTCATTATTCTTTTTGCTCGATTCAACAGGCGTCATCTTGATTGACGAGTGCCTCGTGTTGTTGTATCTCTCAACAAAGTCGTCAAGGACGTCAATATATATGTTAGTGTTGTTTGCCGTGAAATACTTGAACATTTTTTCTTTCATTGTGCGGTTCCAACGTCCGACCACCGACGATTTCTCCTCATTTTCAGTTGAGTAAAGTTCAACAACCAACTCTTGAGCGAGAGCGTTGACGTCTTTATTATAAAATCTTTCCCTTTGTCTGTCCAAAGCTTTTCTGGTTTTCTCTGTTTGAAAATCTCTTTCAGCGCGTTCGCCACAGAAACCCCAGTTTCGTCTTTCAGCAGAAGAATCCAACCATATTTTGAAAATACATCAATCACAGTCAGACGATATTTGACACCGCGGTTGAATTTTGAAAATGATTGCATGTCCACAAGGTCAGCAGCCCTGATTTTATCGATTCCATTCACATACACTTTTCATTTTCGAAATTTCTCGACAACTGGTATATGAAGCTCATCAGCAAGTTGATCAGTCCACGTTATACCTGAGTTATCGTTTTTTTTAACCCCATTCCGAAACGCTTCTTTGTCCCGATGATTTTGGAAACAACACCTCGTTCCATTCTTTCTCGAAGAGTTGGGTTGAAAATTCCATCAATCTCTTGGAGCATTTTGGTGTCACACTTTTCATGTCGTGTTTTCGTCTCTTTATTATTTACATAACAAATGTCGTGGCGATAAGCGGCTTTATCAACTCTGTTGACGGGTTTTAACCATGCTTTTGGGGTCATATCAGGATTCAAACGTTTGTTCAATTTCGTGCCGGGCCCTGTGAAGTTGTCACCTGGAAGGTGCATCTCAAATGGAAGGCTGTTGATTGTGTCGTTCAAAAAACCTTTTCCGGTCGCTTTGCCGCTGATAAACTTTGTCTTTTTCGTTCCACAAACAACACAGATGCCTTGAAGCATTTGACGGTTGTTCTTGGTCGTTTTTTGTTTCAAGTCTCTGGTTCCCGTAAATTTACAACATTTGACATAGTACATTTCTGCCATTTATTAAATGGAAGTAAAGAATATTTCATGGAATGAAAACGTGACAACTAAAAGCAACCACCCTCTTTTACCTCAAACTTTGAGGGGTTTGATTGTTGGAAAGTCAGACTGTGGAAAAACAAGACTTTTGCTGAATCTTCTGCTTCAACCCAACTGACTGGACTATTCAAAACTTTCTGGTTTCGGAAAGAGTTTGTTTCAACCAGAATACAAAATTTTTAAAAAAGGTTTCGAAGAACAATTACCAAAAGAGGTGATCATGAGTTTGTTTGAAAATCACAATGAAATACAACAAGAACAAATTTCACCAAGCGTGTTGATTGAGGCATTGGCAAAAGAATTGGCAAAAAATCGACGCTCCGGCTCCAAAGAGCCTATTGAGTGTAATTTTTATGAATCAGCCGACGATGTTCCTGACCCGAAAGAGCTGTCTCCAGGGCAAAAGAATCTCATGATTTTTTATGATCTCTTGCTTCAGAAACGGAATAAGCGTGAAGCATATTACGTTCGTGGAAGGCATTCAAATTGCGATTGTTTGTATTTGTCACAAAACTATTTCAAATTGCCTCGTCAAACAATTCGAGAAAATGCAAATTTCTTTTGTCTGTTTCAAGACCAAAAGAATTTTGATCATATAATCAACGACCATGTCAGTCAACATATGACGAAAGAACAGTTCAAAAAGTTATGCAAACACGCATGGTCAAAACCACACAATTTTGTTGTGATTGATTTAACATCGCCAAAGCATAATGGGAAATACAGATCGGGGTTTGACAACTTTTATATTATTTAATAAATGAACACTGAAATTCTAGAAAAAATTAAGGGAAATACTTCTCCGAAAACTTCAACTCAGATTGTGGTTTCAGACAATTCAACAAAAATAAAGACGACTTTTAACCCACCACTCGAGTTGGACCGCACACGAAAATATGAGATGGCTTTGGTGAATTTGGAGACGTGTATAGTTTTCCGAATTTGTCTGGTGAAAACAATGGTTTTCGATATTCACCCGGTTTCAATGAAGTTGGGAGAGGCAATGAGGATGGCTCACGGCAAAGACAATGGATCGAAGTTCAAATTCCAGAAGGCTCCTATGATCTCATTGACATTGCAGAAACAATAAAAATTGCAATGAAACGAAACGGACATAACGATGAACCTATTAAAATAACAGCAAACACCAACACCCTGAAAAATGTCTTGGAAATTCAAGACGACTTTCAGGTTGACTTCAGAGTGCGAAATTCAATTTCAAGCGTTCTTGTATTTCGAAAGCAGGTGTTCAAAGAGGGTGTCCACGTGTCGGAGAGTGTTGTCAATATTTTGAGCATTAATTCAATTCTCGTTAATGTTGATGTGATTGGTGGGTCTTATGTGAATGGAAAGACTCAAAACACTATTTACAGTTTCTTTCCAAACGTTTCGCCGGGTTATAAAATCGTTAAAAATCCGAGAAACCTTGTGTATCTTCCAATTATTTTAGATAAAATCAGCAGAATGGAAACAGTTGTCACAGACCAAAACGGAAAACAATTGAACCTTCGTGGAGAAAACTTGACAATTAGATATCACTTGAGAGAGATTTGATTGAATAATATAAATGAGTTATACAAATGTGAGGGTTAATATTTCTGAAAATCAGAAAGACAAGATAAAACACGCTGTTGATACAAAAATTCCAGTAAGCATTCGCCTTAGCTACGAAGATTTGTGTGGCAATGATGCTCTTGCTTTGACCAATTCACAAGTGAAAAGAATGGGAAAGGCCTATGAGAACGGAAAAGACATCACAATAAAAATAGCAAACGTCAGGTTGTTCACAACATAAAAACTGAGGGCGGATTCCTTGGAATGTTAGCTGGTTTAGCCTCAAAATCTCTTCCATTTTTGGCAAAGACCGTCTTGCCAACATTGGCGACTGGAGCACTTTCAGGTGTCGGGTCGACTTTTGCTCAAAAAGCAACAAACAAGGCGATGGGAAATGGGTTGCATTTGAAAAAAGATTCAAACATCGCAAGTGTTGAAACGGACGGCCAGGGCTTGTATTTGAAACCATACAAAGGCTCGGGGATCGACAGAGTTGGAAATGTACTTTACTTGAAACAAGGAGGGCAAATAATTGACGGTTCTGGTCTTCTTCTTGGTCCAGATTCTCCTTTGAAGAACATACCAGTTCTTGGTTGGCTGCTGTGAATTTTTGACATTAAGTAAATGTGTAAATCAAAGGAAAAACGAATTGAGCAAAAAGTCACGCAAGACATCAACCAACACAAAAATCAACATATCAACCACGCCGTCGGTGAGCAAAATAAGGGCAAAAAAGTAATAATTAACCAGAAACTTTACCAGCAAATAAATCAACATTTGAATCAACACATCAACCAAAATGTAAAGTAAAGCGAGTGTAATGATTTTTTATTCATTAAATAAAAAATGAATAAAGCTCATTTATACAGACTTGAACAAATTCATGAAATTGAAAAGGAAATACATTTTGAGAAAATCAAACAAGAGTCAGTCGTTAAAAAGTATCATTGTGTGATCAATTTTTGTCATTTTTGTTCTTTGATTTTTCAATTTTGTATGTTTCTTTTGAATGTCGGCTTTTTATCAAATTTTCAAGAAATCATAGGCAACATTTCAGGGAAGATTTTGCAGGGATTCAACTTGCTTTTCGGAAGTGTCTTAATTTTTCTGAAAGTAATTGAAAAACATCTTTTCAAGGAAATTCAGAAACATGAGAAGCAAAAAACTTTGATTGAGAAACAAATCAACTCGATTCGAAACATGGTTTCGAAGGCGTCGTCAAACAATGAAATTTCTCAAGGTGAGTTTGAGAAGATTCTTTCTCAGATATCAAAATGGAATGAAACATACAGAAGTTTTGATGAGGTGAATTTGGAATTTGATAAGATGTTCCCGAGACCAGGAAAAAAATCGGAAACCCTCGTTTAGAATAAATGAATATTAAAGTAGACGGCCTTGTTTTGCCAAATAAGCCTCTGAGCTACTTTGAAATTGAAGATGGGGTGAAAAAATTGAAAATACGAAACTTTCGCGGTGTTTTCCTGAGAGACAAGTTGCCAAAAAAAGCTTGCAAGAATGAGAGTGCAATTATGAACTTGGACAACACTTCTGGAAATGGAACGCACTGGGTTGTGTGGTTCAAGCGTGGAAACGATAAATTTTATTTTGACTCATTCGGATTTCCCCCGCCAACTGAATTGAACAACTATCTCAATGATGATGTGTTCTATCCAACTGGGCAAATTCAACCGAGACAAGAAGTGTTTTGTGGCCATCTTTGTCTTTTTGTTTTGAAAGAGATGCAAAAAGGAAAAGGGCTGCAGGAAATTATCAACAATTTTTGGTGATATAATAACTGCCAGTTGATAAATTCGGACGAAGTTCAAAGACAAGTCAAAATGTAACCAATGTGAGTGGGGTTTCACATGAATATTTGAATAACAACTTTTTGCGAAAAGGTCAAGCCATTGACATGTCCATGCAAAACATTTTGAATCTTTGCTCACCGCGTGATCCAATGGACGCAGTGAGGAAGAAGTATGTCAATGAAAATTTTTTTAAAAGAGGTGATCCGATTGATATGAATCAAAAGGCAATAATAAACGTATTGTCTCCTGTCGATGAAGGTGATGCAGTGAATAACTCTTACGTTGATTCAAAAAGGCTTGGTGAAAGTGATTTGAATATGAATGGGAATTCAATAAGGTCTGTAATCCCTATTCCGACACATGAAGATGAAGTAGTTCCGAAACAGTGGATTGAAAACAATTTTTTAAATCGTTATAACCCCGCGTCGACTATGGCAAGAGATTTGAATATGGATGGTCATCAGGTTACATACTTGAAAGCGCCAAAACAAAATCCCCATGCGTCGACAAAAGCCTACGCAGATACGAAATTAGCGCTGTTGGGTGGGGACATGCAAGGAGGGATTGGGATGGCTGGAAACAGGATTTCACATTTAGGCGAGCCCAAGCAAAACAATGATGCAGTCAGACTAAGCTTCGCAAACGAATATTTCCTGAGACGTGATGGAAGTTACTGGATGCGAAATGATTTATCTTTAAGTGGTCATAGAGTGACCGGAATTGCAAACCCTCAAGCAGATCAGGACGGTATGAACAATAGAACACCTGATGATATGATTTAAGTCTACAACTTTATAACGAAGAACATTCGTTTCTGCTGATGCCGTTTCTCAATTGAAAGGGCCGTTTAGTTTCAATAGTCAAAGAATATTGAATCTTGGGGACCCGATAAACAATGACGATGCAGTAAATTTGAGAACTTTAGAGACTGAAATTTCACAAAACAATATGATGGAATTACCAAAATATCTAAGACTTGGTGGTTCCTCAGAACTGACAAATGACCTGACAATGTCGGATAATCGAATAACAAATCTTGCAAATCCAACAAGCCCAAACGATGCGGCAACGAAAAAATACATTGATGACTTAATAACCAATCCAGTTGGTGCTCCGCCGACGGTTGTCAATGCCGATTTGGATGTCAACAATTTCAAAATCACCAACTGAAAAATCCGAACGATGGTCAGGATGCAGTAAATCGTCAGAAAAGATCAGGACATAAACTTGGGAGATCAGAAAATCACCGGTTTGCGCCCACTGGACTTTACTCAAAGTGATCAAACAGACCCCGCTCCGAAAGGGTATGTTGATAGAGAAATTTATAGACAAATTGACCTAAACACCGGAATCGAGGCGTTAAAATTCTTGAAAGTTGATGGCACTTCTCTTCCAGAAGCTGATCAGGATTTCAATGGCCAGAAAACAACAAATCTCGGCCAACCAGTTGATCCCAACGATGCCGCAACAGTAAATTTCGTTGATTACCGGATAGGGCAAACAACATTTCACGTGAACCCTGAAGGAGCACAAGAGAAACTTAAAATGAATGATAATGTGATTTCCGAACTTGCAAATCCAACCGAACGAAAAGATGCAACTCACAAGTTCTATGTCGATTCCCACGGCGAATGTCTTCAGAGTTTGGTTAACAACCTCACTCGCCAGGTAGAAGCTTTGCAAACCCGTGTCGTCCGACTCGAACGATTATCGCTCTGGGAATCAACAGAGCCGGCCGAATGAGGAAAATTTTCAGATTAAATAAATAATGTTTTGTGCTATGCCTGGTAATATAGGAGATAAAAAATATTGCACCCCTTGGAAGCAAAACGTTTTGACTTATGACTTCCAAAATTACTCTTCGCTTCGGAAAGAGAGAACATTGAACGAAGTTGAAAATACTTTTAGTGTTTGGGAAAATGTTTGTGATTTGAAATTTGAAAGAGTTTTTGATGGGAGTCAAGTGATGAATATTGCATTTTTGACTGATGATGAAAGGCAAAATGCGGAAATTAACTGTCCTTACAAACTGAATAATCAAAAATCTGGGACTTTGGCACAAGGATTCTATCCAGGCAGTTCTACACTATCTGGCGATTTGCATTTTGACAATGAGATATGGGCAGACCAGAAAACAGTTTTGGAAAATACAACTTATTTTCAGTCGCTGTTCATGAAATTGGTCATTGCATCGGACTCTTTCACAATACTGTAGACAGGCACAGTATTATGCAACCAATTTATAAGTCTGGATTTAGTGTTGAAAACAAAAACGAGATTCTTTCTGAATCTGACATTAAAACAGTTCAAGAAATGTATGGTGCGGCAAAAAATGTAAAAGTAACGGCTATTTTTAACTCTAAGAAAGCAAAAGTCATGATTAAAAAGATTGAAAAAGACTCTAAACCCAAAGAAGTGAAGATTGTTTTTACCATTAAACCAAAACATTTCAACGAGACTGGGGATATTTCTGAAGAATCATTTAAAATACTTTTGAAAAAATTAGCAGACATGGATCATTCTGCATTTATGGCTGAGAATTTTGGGATGGGTGATAATGAGAATGAAAGTACACATGGCAGTGTGAACAATGGTTAGCTATGGCTTTGACAAACTTTTTCGTTGCAGTTGGGAGTGATATGATTTCTTTTGCTCACAGGTAAAAAAATCATTGTGAAATACTTGTAAATTAATTACATCAATTAATAACGCAAAAGTAATCAATTATTCCATAATCTGAGACAAGACCGTCATTTTCGAGGCTTGCAGAAAGTGCTTTAGTCACAAATGCACATCACGTCTTGAAAGTTTGTTTTTTCACAAACGATCATAGTATGAACTGTGCATCTTTGGACAAAGCTTGGGAGGTCAAGGACCACTTTTCACACAGATTGAAACAGCATCAAACAAATTTTACCATTTAGAGGCTATAAAGGGTAACACAGAGCACCTTATTGAACAAAGCAAAGGCGGTCAAGACTCGACGACTTTTCACACAGATTGAAACAGCCTCAAACAAATTTTACCATTTAGAGGCAATAAAGGGTTTACACAGTGCACCTTATTGAACAAAGCAAAGGCGTTCAAGACTCGACCACTTTTCACACAGATTGAAACAGCTTCAAACAACTTTTACCATTTAGAGGCAACAAAGGGTTTACACAGAGCACATTGCTTAGCAATTTCTCAAACACTGATTTTGTTACAGCATACCAATCAAAATCCAAGGCAAAACAATTAAAACCAAACCATTACAAACAAAAAGAAAAGCGATTATGCTGCAACCATACCTTAAAATAGAAACAAAGTTTATGCAGTCTCAAACCCATTGCCTGGCAATTTCTGAAACATTGAACCAGATAAGCTCTGTGCGATCTTTTTTTGCGTTCAGATTTAAAAAAACAGGTCAAGCACAAAGAAGGTTAGAGATTAACTACAACTAATGAATATTCAATCTTTATTACTAAACAATGAATTACTCTAAATGTACAATACAGATAAAATATATTAGTTCTACACTTTTTTACAGATTAAGATACAAGCAGCATGATCCATTCTTAGCTTATACCGAAACTGAACACAATCTTTCAAACAATTTAGTAAGAAACATGCAAACCTAATCACACAAACTTATCAGCCTGTCCCTGACAACTTCTACAGACACTTTGATACCGACTGCACGAAACTCTG
>Ga0210059_1007290_pt1 | contig 17599 bp, 11 predicted proteins | sample Ectturendosymbi2_FD_188042 | JGI IMG/M metagenome (GOLD analysis project Ga0210059, IMG submission 188042) | Ecteinascidia turbinata endosymbiont from Florida, USA - Sample 2 (SPAdes) (version 2) | ecosystem: Host-associated > Tunicates > Ascidians > Unclassified | place: Key West, Florida... | reverse complement strand
CGTCGATGTCAGATGGTTGCTAGTTTCGTACCAGGCGTTTGTTGTATTGCGCTGCAGATGTTGATGTGTTCTTAGTTGAATAAAGCCTAGTGAAAGGTTTCCTTCGTCGCTAGGTTCTGTTGTGACACTCTCCATCACAAAACAAGGCCTCCTCTTTGTTGAGGACAATTTCCTGACACACTCCACATTTATTCATCCTGGATGCCCCAGCGGGCTTTCAGAAAAGTAGCTTTAGCTAATCTACATTATAATTAGCCTACAATATTTCTGAAACTTATTCAAATAGAAAATATTTGATATGACTGGTACATATCAGCAAACTTAGTAAACGTGATGAAACAATTACAAATTCAAAAATAATTTTTAAATCAATGTACTTGCACATGCATGTTTGTGGGGATTAAGAGCTTTCCCGTCCCTTGATAATTTGCATCTTGATGTTTTCAATAATTTTGGTAGATTTGGAACACCAAGGTTGGAATGGCATCTTGTATCAATTTTTGTTTTCCTCCAAACTGTGATGGTTAAAATAATACTGTAAAAAATTTACATGCAGCATTTCTCAATAAAATAATTTGACATTTCGGATTTACATCTTTCGTCCATTATTCTGCCAAGCAAGGACATCAAAATTATTTTGCATGTTTCTCGTTCAGAATCATCAATCACAAAGCACGCATTAAACAAATTGCTGGCTCACTTAGCAAATGACGTAAAACTTTACTGACTTTGCAAAGCTTGAGCTTCCTTTTCCTATGTATCTTACTCTTAGGGGTCCATTTATCTCTCTGGCAAATTATTCAGCATCTCTTTCGAACTTCGCCTTTTTGAAACATGAAGATCTATACAAGGAAATTTTCTTGAATGTGTTGCACACTTTGGAGTAGCGCAACCAAGCAGAATCGCCAATTTTGCCTTATAAAATGAATAGGCCTATTAACTTCGTGTTACTGTAACTTGCAGTAAAGCCTGTACTAGATTAGGCTAACTACGCTTACGCTTGACAAGATGAGTGTTATGACAGTATTGTCAATGAAAACATTGTAAATATACCAGTTCCTAATGTATGCTCATCAAGGCAACTTTGTCTTATACAGAATTTAATTAAGTATCATACCTAACTCAACCAGGAGAAACGTGAGTGAACCTACCTTGTCCGTAGCCAAGCCTGCATTTTTTGATGAAACATTTCTGACTTCCACCACCCGATAACCGTTACCAAGCCTTACATCACGCAAAATCACTCCGAAATACAATAATATTGGAAGTAAAGTTAAATTTTTATCAGTTTCAGCTTGTCTGAAATCCCTATCTTCATTGAAAAACAGTTATTTTACTACAGAGCTCTGTCGCCTGCATACAGACTAATACGACAAATCAGCAATTTAGGACCATTAACGGCGTCCATGCATGAGTGGTTTCACAACTTGTCTTTATAGTAACTTTGTGACAGTCCGCCTCTCTGCCATGTTGTGGCTATGCTGCAGTGTCTTTAGTGGAAGGTGAACGACAGGGCTGCCTGTTTGGCTTTGTTGAGGCCAACTTTGTAATTTTTTTCCTTTTTTAACTCCTTTGGCTTTTTTATTTTTGAAAAAAGGCCAAATGAAATTTGTTTTTTTGGCCTTTTTTGGCAAATTAGATTTTTTATGTCGATTTGGCAGGTTTTAAAATGATTTTGGCAGATTTCTGGGCACTGGCAGATTTCTAGACACTATTTCTGGACACAGCATGATAAATTTTCATTGGAAACTCTGCACGAGAATTTATAATGTTTGTTTTGCTGTTTCATGCTTATATAGGTTTGTAGTTTCAGGTTACTCTTCACCAAAAGTTTCAAGTTCATAAATGGAGTGAGCTTTATTATTATTCTTTTAAAGTATAAAATATGTAAATACTGCCTTTCAAAAGTGCGTTTGGGTATTTTGAAGGTGTCGTTGTGCATTTGGCTTTTTTCGGTGCTATTTGCCTTTTTTCAGGGTTGATCTGGCCTTTTTTGCTTGTAACCACCTGGCAACCCTGGCGAACGCAAGCAAAGCTTGTGTTGTCACTTTTGTGTGAGTTCAACAATAGCTGAGGACTGAGGAGGTTCAACTCAAATGCAGTGAAATATGTGGCAGTGCTGTGGTTTCATCACAGGTCATGCGGTAGTCGAGATTGCTGAAAAAGGGGAACGAAACAATACTGCACAAGCCAAGGCGCACAACAAAAGTTACAGAAGAAACAAAAGCGCAAACATTCAGAAGGCAATAGCTCTTCACATTGAACAAAGGCAAGTGGCGGGCAGCAACCCTGGTTAATACACTACACTGGGGATATCTATAATCAGATTAAAATGCACACAGGCCAATATGCTGGCAGCGTTCCCTCTGACCACCACGGCACCACAGTCAGCCAGGTACAGACGCTTGTGAAAACAGTTAAAACACTGTGGTTTCATGGGGTCGCTGGACATATCAACGTTTGAACTTTGCAAATACTCATCAACGACGGCTTTTATGTATTCGTTATCAGTGGATTGTAATGAGTCCACCAATATGTTATATTTCGAATTGGTGTTCAATTGAAATTTGACTATAATGCAGGTTTTTTTTAAGGCGTTTCAGGGACCTGATTCGGGTCCCCAGAATTTCAAATCGGGTCCCTAGAATCAGAGAAATCGGGTCCCTACAGATCCAAACCGGGTTCCTAACATTTTCCTTAAAAAAAACCTGGTATAATTTTTTAATTTACTAAAAAGTTACAATAGTAGTGTCTATTTTTCTGGAGGCTGCCAGTGGCAACAGCTCTGCTGGGCTATATTGCCATTTAAACCATATCCAGCTGCCATTTGAAACATATCCAGTTGCTGTTTGAACCATATCCAGCTTTGTCCATGTATAACGTTGAGTTTATGAGACTAGTAGTATGGTGAATCTGATCGAGTGGAAAGTGTATGTATGTTCCTGCTGTTGGAGTGGTTGTCAGTTCGGCTCTCGCCATTGTTGCTTTGGCTTTGCTGGCAGAGATGACACTTTTAATGGGAACGCTTTTTATGTATGTTTTAAAAAAGTTTTGAAAACCAGACACAGGTTGACATTTTAGGTTAGGGTTTAGGGTCTTAGGTCACATGACAAGGACAATTGTCCTTGTTTGCTGCTGTCTTATACTCAGCAGTGTAGGTGGCACAATATGTTTTTTAATCTTGGTGGTGGTGAAAGCCAGATACGGTCTTTTGGTCCTTCCAAAGTAAAAAGGAATATATTTGTTCAGACTCTCAAAATTTCATTTGATGAAGTTGAAATGATTGAGCCCAGTGGCATTACTGCCACAACAAGCTGACCTTACAGTGCTGTGCGGCTAAACACTGCCTTTTTTAGAAAAGGCAGCAGCATAATTTTTTTCGGATATGCTGTGCTTACTTTTAGAATTTTTTCCTTTGTCAAAGCATAGAAAAAATAATGCCTCAGAAGTTTCAAGTGAGAGATGTGGAGCATCACGACACTGTAGCATTGTAAGTTGTGCAATTGTGAAGATGGTCAACCATTGAGCAAAGAAACACTGCACAAGGGGTGGTAAAACTTACAGAAAGAATGAACATTCGGAAGGCAATAGCCAGTGATGGAATTCGACCAGTTTGCAAGAACCTGTTCTTGGATCTTCTTTAATCCCAAGAACTGGATGTTGGCTTAAGTCAGGGGTTCTCAATTTTTCCCAGTGAACACTTTTTACATATAACCTATTTTGGAAAACCTATCATAGACCTGTTACTAACTTTTAATAGTGAAAAAAAGACTAAGACGTAGGAAAATAACTAAAATTAATAATTTCCCCTGCCAGACTGTAGCAGTTACAAAACAAAGATTAACCTTGCACTTATAATTGGGCCAACCAGCATGGTTTGCCTCTGGAGACTGATAATGAGAGAACCTGTTGTGAGTGAGAACCTGTTCTTAAAAATATGAATCCCACCAGTGACAATAGGCTATTAGCTGTTGAATAGCTGTGCAGTGAAACAAAGGCATGTGGCAGGCAGTAATACGGTCAGTACACTAGAAACAACTAAAATAAGATGATACTTGCACACAGGCCAATATATGCTAGCAGTGTTCCCTCTCACCACAGCCAGGCACAGATGCTGGTGGAACCACTGTTCTCTGCGGTCACCAGACATACCTACAATTTTCTATGTGAAATGTGTATCAAGATTTTTAGTTTCATTCTGTGTACTTTTAAAGTATAACTGAATCTTATTAATTGGTTTACATGTTAAGCTTGGTTCTGTAGCAACACTTTGTTGCAATACTTTCGAGTAGAGATTGACTGATGGGTTTTTTTGAGCAATACCGATATATTGGCTATTTGTGGACTGATAGCGAATATTTCCAAAATTTTTAAATCTTGTTTTCTGCTTCATTATGAAAAATATAATGCATTCTATGCCTTACCTTTTTTTCAAAAACTTCAAACTGCATGGATTTATGAGCTGAAATAGTTTCAAATTACAGCAATTTTAATACTTTGCCATGATTTTTATTTAATCTGATTAATGATGATGCTTTTGTTTTGGCTGCGATGACCGATGCGTGCTCCATGGTTCATCTTGTCTGCTTGTTTATAAAAACGCACGTGCTAGTGTTGTTGCAAGATAACTGTCTTGACTTGGTTCATTGTGCTTTCTTGCACAAGTTGTCTGTATGTGTGAGGAATATGACAGCATTTTGTCAACACCTACTGAGGCTGAGAAAATCGTCTGTTTTGCCTGACACTTGATATATTGGTAAAACCCAAATATTGGCTGATATATCGACCAGGCTCATATATTGGTCTATCTCTACTTTGGAGAACTTTTTCATTAAAGGCTGTGTTATATGGAGAGGAATTGGTTTGCATAATAAGACTACTAAATATCAATGTAACATGAAGTCTTGGTGGCTTCACAAAAGATCGTGTGATTTAATTAGCGTGTGTGGCTAACTGTTGCTATATATGCTTTTGGCAATGCCAATGTTGTATTCTTATTTCTTGTCTGTTTTCCTTGTTTAGCTGGCATGCAGTTGACTAAGTGTTTGACACTTCGGAATAATGGATTCTATAAAGATTAATAAAGAGTTTGCTGAAAAATATGACAAATACAGAAAAGCTGAAGAGTTACAAAAATGTGAGTAATGTAGCATTATTTGGAAATGAATTATATTATCTTTATTTGAACTCAACATTGTGCACTTGTCTGTTGTTTTTGTCTGTTTCAATTAAATTTTGTTCATTCTGTTACCTAAACTAGTTACAGACATGCTTATAAAATTTGATACGGCCACTGCAATCTTTTGCAAAAGTAACAATGCAAATAAATGCTCTCTTCCAATGAATGTGAATTTTTTGAAGACTGAAAGTTTTGAAAAGTGTGTAGTTTTTTAATTCTGTGGTTATGTTTTAAATGAAGTTACATTCTCTTTCCACTGATGTAGGGGTTTCAATTTCATTGAAAACAATTTGGCAGATTTACAATAAATCATATGGTGTTGACACTTAAAAGCACTAGTGTTTCTGCATGCTTTCGAGGAATCAGTCGACTGCCATCTGTTTTCATCTGTTTGCGATGATTCAAATTTGCACATATCTCTATTCAAGTATGTACTTTCCACGATGGGTGTAAGCAAGGAATCGATCAGCAAATTTTTAATAGGAAATTGATTTCATGTAAAATTACGCATCCTCAGTCCTTATTCAATGATTGAATTCAATAAGTGAATAAGGACTGAGGATGCGTAATTTTACGTGAAATCGATTTCCTATTAAAAATTTGCTGGTCGATTCCTTGCTTACACCCATCGTGGAAAGTACATACTTGCATATGGTGTTGAGTTACAGATAGCTTTGTTTTTTCATTGTACATGCCAGTTCATCAGCACTGGGAAAGTTTGTTTTGCATTGTCACTCAAATTTTATTTAGTGATCATGCTAAAGGAACTATTTTCATTGACATGGGGAACCCACGTCAGAATATCTGACTTAAAATGTAAAACAGTGACTATATCTAGATTACATCTTTATTTTACTTGGATATATATACTAATCGGAATGGAATACATGCAAAGGTGCTTCCTTATGATCAAAATTTTGTTTGTTAATCTGAAAGGTTCAGACAACATGGAAAAGAATAACACGAAACAACCAATTTGAATTAAATCATGTTGGATATTTTAACACGTCTGTTGATTTAATCATAAGCAAAAACTCAATGAAGTATGAGAGAATTAAACCAGGGGTCACCAATTTGGCCACGTGGTTGCTTGTGGGACTGAAAATAGCATTAACATGATCTGTGTCTTCACATCTAGATGACTATCATTGATCTGATTAATGATATCACATAATAAAAGTTAATTAAAGCAAATTTTTATTTTAAAAGCTGTATTTTTTCGCTGAGACATTCTGTTCATTTGTCCCTTAATAATTTAAAACCCGTCGTAACAGTATTCACTTGACTACATATTTTAACATTATGACCAAATTGACTTAAATTTTTTGGTCGTTAAAAAAAATTCAGTCTATGACCAAAAAATGACCTAGTTCAGGAGTATATATCAAACTGCTAACACTTCACATAATTAACCAATAATTACGGGGGAACTAATCAGATCTGGGCAATATGCACTGGCAGTTGACCTAAATGTTGAAGAAGCAGGGTTAAGTAGAAGATGTTCACATAATGAAGTTCATGTTAGGAACATGTTCCTGAATGAAAAGCTAAGAACCTATCTTTTGTGATCCCTGACCAGTGTTTTTATATTTAGATGTTTTGAGAAAAATCTCTTAGTGGTTAACAAAGCTTGAAAAAGCCCTGTCTATGACAAAACAGAAACGTGTCTGAGTCATTGACATCAAACAAGTGTTGATGCTCAACTGCAGTCAGTGATGGGACCACACTTTGGGATCTCTGCAGTGTTTGGTAAACTGGAATACCCTTTAGACATCATTATTCCTAGATCCTCTCTAGTTTGGAGTTACTGAAGCTTGCCAGGGTTCCAGAATTAGTAAAATAGTGAAATAGCCTCTTTCCAAGGTAGATTGAGATCTTCAGCCATGCAAGACAATCACTTTAGTAATGAGGAACTGCTTGGCAGGTAGAAAACATTTCTCTACTCTAACAGCCCTTGCAGTTGATCCTAGCCTTATGGTACTGGCCACAATTTTATTTAAACTCTGGGGTAATGCCATCTATGGCGAAATGGGCAACTCAGTAACTATTTTCCTTTCCCAGGCATTTTTTGGAAATTTCTAAAAGTGATCATCCTCTCTGATAGACCATCTTCTGTACTTACATGCACACAACACATTTTGACCTGCTTCTTGAACAGTATCTGTTTTCTGATTGCAGTGAAGGATCGGTATGGTGCTGATGGTGATGAAGACAGTTCCAGTTCATCTGAATCAGAAGATGAGAAGGCTGAAGCTGTCAGCTCCAAATTAGAAATTGACTTCTTTAAAACCATGGCATATTTGAAAAGAAATGACCCTATAATTTACAACAAGCAGAAGACTTTTTTTGAAGACCCGAATTCATCCAACGATTCAGAGGTGTGTGTGAAATTGGTGATAGTTGCTGCCAAATAAACGTTAACAAGTTCACCTGGTAATTTGCTGAATTACAAATTTTTCTCAGTTGGTTTCATATTCAATGCTCATCTGTTGTGACTGGGATGCAGTTGCTGCAGCACTTGTCTTTTCAATAGTTCTACATCACTGTTGTGCTCTGCTTACATCCAGCAGTGCTAAAACATGCCAGCCAAAATGGTGCTTTTATCTCATTAACATTGAATGTGCTAATTGTGCTTACTGAGGTGGTTTTAGGTACTCATATTGCTACATTTGAGCTTGAATTTCATTTTCATGTGCCACCAACTGTATCTTCCCTACATATGTAGTAAATAGTGCATAGTAGGACTGCTTACCTTCAGACCAGCAGGTAAGATAGCTTTGGTTTTGTTTTCTATGCTGTAGTGGTGCATGCGAATAACTTTCCACTTTATGTAGAACTTGTGTAATTTATTTTAGTGCTATGCATGTGAACTGTACTTTTGCAGAGCTCTGAAAGTGAACATGTCTTTCAAAAATCAAGCAAACCTATGTTACTGAAGGACTATGAACGAGACGTGGTTTTACGACACAATGGGTAGGTTGTAACATGAACAGCTAATAGTTTGCATGCCCTCCTTGACAAGATGTTTTGCTTTCCACGTGTGTTTGTTACGATGGTGTTAGATTTACGGTGGTGGAACGCCTGGCAACTTTGTCAGGAACGCTTGGCAAATTTTTCAAACCAAAATGCTCTCCTATTTTCGCAGATTGTATGACAATGAGGAAGAAGCTTCAAAAAAACGCATTCCTTCAGGTTATTACGCGGAACTTAATGAGATTAAAGAAAGTTTCGCTGAAGCTCTACAAAAAGTTGATCAAAAAGACGACATGGACAATTTTTTGCAACCCAAAACACAGGTCAGATTCAAACATCTGCTTCCTTACACGACAGAAAATACCGTACAGTTAGTGCAGCAGGGGTCTCCAAACATCTTTGTTCAAGGGCTACATGTGCAATTGCAAAACAGTTCGAGGGCCGGACATCTTACTGTGGTTGTTTCCGGACATGTTACATTCTACTAAATCAACAAAATATATTATTTATTCATTATTAACAAAATGGCTTTGCGGCCCGGATTTGGTCCGCGGGTCGTAGTTTGGAGACGCCTGAGTTAGTGCACTGCGGCCTGCCAAATTTTATTATGTTGCAATAGACTACTTAACGGAAATGTCTTATAACAGGTGCATTATGCTTGTGGTTAAACGGTTTATTGACATGGTCAAATTGTTGTCTGGTAGAAAGAGGAAGACAGCAACCATTCAAGAGCGACGCTGGACAAACTAGACGAATATTGGAAAAATCCGGACCTTGGAGAAGATGAAAAGTTTCTCCGTGATTATCTTTTGGAAAGAAAATATTTAAACCCTGAAGACAGCGAGTAAGTCAACCTTCGATTGATCGGCGTAACGAGAGTAATGTACTTGCAAAGCTAACGTTTTTGCAACAGCTGTTGAGTATTATTAACTATTCACTGTGCGTTTTCGCCAGTCGCTTGTTCTTTTCTGTATGATAGTGTTGCGATCGGAAACCTGAGCGGCATGTGCGCAAAGCTTCACACCGTGGCAGCAAGCAACAATAGAGATCATGCTCGCAATCTCTCTTACTGTTGCTTGCTCGCGCTACATATATAATGGTGTTATTCTTCACGCACATCCCGTTCGTGGTGAATCACACAATCAACGCAACGCCACCGGAGAGGTTGCAACAATAGTTAGACATTCGGTTGTTAATGACGTGTAACTTCGAATCAGTAAAATTGCGGCGCTGTCACTACATGCCGAAAGTTGCGTTGGCGTTTCTGCAAAACGGTAAGATTGTATCGTTTCCAGACGATTTCTTCTTCAAACCAGTACTTTGTTCAATTTTTGTGTAGCGCTGCCTTGAACGATGATTCTGTCAGTGAAGACGAGGGTGGTTTGTTTGTCAAGAAGCAAGAAACGTTCGAACGAAAGTACAACTTTCGATTTGAAGAACCCGACGCTCAGTTTGTGAGCGAATTGTTTTGTCATTTTCGTGCGCACTCTGCCTGCTGGTGCTCACTTCTTCTCATTTATATGAGACAGTTTTGTTTTGCCTTAGTTTTCCAACGCAAAATTATTGAAATGCATAGTTCGTTGCCAAATTAGTTGCTAGACCATACACTTCCTGTATCTAATGCTTGTCGTCTTTTAAGTGGTAAAAAGTAATAGGGCGACTTTCCGTCCTTCTTAGCCTTAATAATCGGCTGAAGGAAATGCAAACACGGATATACTTCATATATACGGCATAAAAATGGAAGTTTGTTGGCATCAAGGCGTCCGAGAAAAATTTTACCGGGGAGTACAAGGATTGATACCAGGCCCTCTTAGTTTCCCGGGCTCTCGTTCAAACTTGAATAGCTTGTTTGTATACTGATTGAACTCAGCTGTCATGCTAAGATTTACAAATGCAATAAATTAATTGTTATACTGGCAACTGGCATACACTAATAATTTTGGGCTTGATTACAGAAACTTTCACTTTACCGGGCCCAGGAACGATGTACCTCTTGTACCCCCTTCTCGTAGGTCCTGGTGGGAATCCGGTGCTTTGAAGTAGCTTGAAATCACATAGCGTTCAAAATCGTTTGTTAAACAGCTTATTGACATATATACGTTAAAAACACTTTGGTTACTTTAAGCTTTTAGCTGTACGGGATTTCTTTGTCATCACCGCCTTGTTCGCTGTTAACGAGTTGCAGGAGCTCATGTTATGGATGGCAGGACTAATCCTGGTTTTTGAGGACGAGAACAACTGTGTCCAACCCGTCCAAGGTTTTGTGCGGCCCAGTTTATGTTTGCGCTGTAGTATAAGTAGCTTTCATACTGACAACCTGTCCTTACTGTGATAAATCTTACATTTGACATATTTGATGCAGTGGTACTCAGTGCCACATTATCACGTCTGTACTGCGCTCTGGGAGATCCCGCATGTCCACCGACGCCTTGGTGCAAATTTATTGCTAATTTTTTGATTTTTGCCTTTGTTTAATTGGCCCCAAACTTGCCTATGAAATCAAACTTACGGATTGGTTAAAGGTGCCAAACAGTCGTTACTATTGCAATTAGGATTAGACGACTTTCAGTACATTAATTTAAAACAAATTTAGTCTGTTAAGATCAAAGTACGTCTTTCAGTGTTCGGCCCTGGTTAAGATAGTGACATAATTTTGGCTCAGTAAGTAATTTTAGTTGGACATAGCCACACCAGAACGTTCTTGTGCTGTGTTCAGATCAAAAGCTACCCTCGCACTGTGGCCACTTCCGTTCGTCGTGTTGACAATAAATCGAAAGAAAAAAGGACAGAGAGAAAGAAGCGAAAAGAAGAGGCAAAGAGAAAGAAGATGGAAGAGCTCAAGAGGCTGAAGCAACTAAAACGCGAGGTAAGCCCATTGCCTCTCTCCACTTCCAGTTGCCGAAATTGTACACAGTGTTCCAGAGGTGGCCACGGATCCGGAGTGTCGGAGTCGACTCCGGCAGGATTATGCGTTTTTCTTTCGGAGCCGGAGTCAAAAATTTGTGAAAAACCAGACCCGGATCTAGAGTTACTTTTTATTTTCGGCAGTAGCAGGAGTATGCGCGATCTTTATACATATCTTTCTTAAGTGAAAACAGTGCTTCATGTCGGTTGCGTCGATGGTGACCGGAGTCAGAACAGGAGTCGGATTCTCAAATTTGAAAAATTTCAGAACTTGAATCCGGATTCAAAAATTTTGGAACTGGAACTGGAGCGGAGTTTGAAAATGTGACTCCGGCCACCTCTGCAAGGTACGCGTGCTTTTTTCTTCATTCTCCATTGTTTTGCTAATCGTAACGTGTGTGTTACACTGGATGCGAGTTTCGTTGACATTTTGGTCAAATGTGTTTATGTCGTAAATGTAATCCCCGGGTCTTGCTCAGTTATACTAAATCTCAATAATGTCTTGAACAGACCCGAATTTCGATAACCATGACTGTGTTGCAGCATGGAAAGAGTCGAGGTTAAGCGTTTTTGAAGAAACAAGTCGAAAATCAAAACGAATCATGAAATCGTGATATTTTTACTCAACGTCAGGAGTTTTTGCGCGTCACTGAATCCAGTGGGATTTTGAAAAGTTCTTGTAAAAGAAAGTAGAGCGTGTTGGTTCGCTTGAAGGCCGGTCTACACTGCAGCGAAGTAAAGTGGAGCGAAGCGCAGCACAGAATTATGTGACGGTTTACACATGCGCGAAGTGGAGTGCGGGGTTTTCCCCGAAGCCGAAAATTCTCTTCTATAAACACAGCACATGATAATTGCGGCCGGCCTAAAACCTGTGGCTAAAAGCTGTAGTGGATGTTCTAAAAATACTCTTTGGGTTGTTGCACCATGTAATAGGAACACGTCACGACAATATTTTGGTGAAATAAATTAACTGGGGACTTTTGTTTCCAATACAACCCTTCTAAAGCAGTACAGCGTCAAAAAAAAGTTTGCGATTTGATTGTGGCCACTAATTAGCACGCAACCCAGCATGCAGGCACATATACAAACAAAAATCGGACTATCTTCATGTGCAAAGCATACACCGTGATGGATATAAAGCTGTTCTTATATGTTGTTCAAATGCTTAAACACGGTTTTTACTTTCTGCATACAACCATCTCTTTGCAATTAACATGCATAAATAATATTGAGTTTGATTGACTTAAACCTTTTACAACGCATGATGTTATAGATTGATCTCAACTCAGCAGCACAACGCCTGTAAATGAAACGTTTGACCTTCCTGTGAACACAAGGAGAAATCCTGTGTGAATGTCAATTTAAAACAATAAAATACTAAAAACTTTCAGTGATCGGAACATCAGGTCTACAGTTGATCTCACAATTCATTTGCAGAGGCCAACTAATTGCATGCTTTTACACATAGGCTGTAAAATGCTCATTTTTTGGTATACCATAAATTACAAATGTATAATGACTTCATGAAAAAAACACTCAGGCTGGTTGTGATGAGGTTACTATTCAGGAAATCCAGAACCACATTCCTAAACATTCAAATATTTTTCCATTGGTATAGTTACTTGAAGTAACCATATGAAACCCAATGATATTCAAAATCCACACAGGTATCAACCTAATGAAAATTCTAAACTCAAAAGTTTTTGTTAAATTGTATGCTAAAATGTGATGAATCGTTGTCATTCAGTTTTTGAAGAAACTTGCTGTGTTTCACACATTTAAAAGAGGTATTTGTGTCTGACTGACAAAATACATACAATCTCAAAGCCTTCATGTAATATTCTTATTCTCATGGAGCCACCGTAGGGTCATAAATCCCTTCATATGACATTCAAGCAAACTAAACAAATTGACATAATGAAATGCCTGTAACCTTGTGTGATGTATCAAGCCTTTTGCAATTTAAAATGTGTTTTGTTCATCTTCAGTGGCAATCTGTGTGATAAAAACACCATGCTGTACTGTAGATCATTTGACAAAATACCAGTACACTAAATTGATGAAGGAAAGTGGTTTCAAAGCATTTATAGCAGTGAACAAAAATTTTCTGTGGATGAAAGATTCCTCCAATTAAAAAAAGTTAGTTCGTTAGTGCTCTGAACAATTGAGTTCAGTTTATTTCCCCATCCCGACCAAGCACAGAATACTTCATCAGGAATACAGGGACAGGAAGCGACGGCCGTAGCTGTCATTTAAGTCACTGTCTCCACAAATTCATGCAAAACAACAAAATGCAAATGAAACACCATAGCAAAATAAACAACGAAAAACAAAACAAAAAACAAAAAAACGAATGCAAATATCAACAGAGACGTTGCACTGAGTGAACAACACCAAATGTTGAACAACTCAAAAAATCTCACATTGAGTACAATCAAAGTAAGTCCAGTTTGCACTGCAGCAATCCGCATCCCTCAGCCAATGAATCAGCCATTCCCACAGCAGGACCACCGCTCAAAAATACGTGGTACTTCTCAAAAAAATCAATATCGCGACACGAAGCCGCCTAGGAAAAACGACAACAGTAGCTCACAGTCAACCTCGTTACCACACAACAAATACTTGACATAGTTATTCGGCTCTCAACAGTCTTCACATAAATATATTTTAGAAACACTTTCACAGTTAAAAGTCCATTCCAAATTGTGTTTGGAAACACTGTTTCCACACAGGCAAGCCTTGCAAAGCCTTGACAACATGACACAGTACCTACTGTACGCCTGGCCAACCCAGTTCAGTAACGCAAAGTCAACAATCAAACAAACAAATGAAAAATGAGATACATGTCCAACAAGCTTCAGCGTACTTAAACCTAGACTAGACGTTATCATTCAGATATAAATAAAAACAAAATGTAAATATCAAAGCAATCAGACAATAATTATATATTACTATTAGTCAATTGCCTACTTTAAAACCTATCCAGCACATACACACAGTTTTTGTTTTCAACCAGTTTCCTAAGCCAATGTCATTGCATGAACAATTGATAAAAGCATAATTTCAATGGACATTACCTATTACAAACCTTTGAAAATCTTATACATGCTTAATGCCTACAATACAATGCTAATTTTGCGGTCTGTTACAATGCTAACAGGGCTTTGAAATTTAATCTCATGCTTCACAACACTTAGCTCAATTATGCAACACATATTTGGAAATGAAATGACAAAGTTGGTGATTATCAAACACTTTAAACATGATCTTCAGAAAAGCTGCGTATACTGTAAAGCCTATGCACTTTAAAGTTATGGATTAGGCAATATCTTGATCTTTGTATGAAAGCATACTTAGCTTACTGTAGTATTACTTTATGGGTGATAAGGGGATAATATACATTTATAAAATAAACAGTCTGCCAAGACACTGGAAGAAAACAAAATGGTTATCATATCGGTTATATTATTATAAGTAGACTATTAAATAAGGCACTGGCCTACATGTCCGTAATAAAGCAAAGTTGAGTAGGGTTTATTTAGCAACAATTGGGAATTTCAAACATGAGAAAGAAACCATAGCATAATCACTTGTAGGCTACTAGGACAGTGAATCAAGCTGAAATCGGTGTCCATGGAGTCTGCCAATGAGTGGTCATCACTTTTTTTCCTTACAACCTCGAATTGCAGCAAGGTGCTGCTAAAGAGGACTGCAACACCAACTGAGGTATGCTATGTTTAATCTGCACCAGACATGACGGATATTAGTTGGTGAAGTCCTGAAGCGTTCGACAAGAATCGTAAAATTAATAAATTTGTAACGGTTTGACTCTACCTCTATACAGTTACAAGTGAGAGTAAAAGCTGGCTATACAAGAGTTGGAATGCTGTTCCTTTATAGCCTAAGCAACCCTGACCTAGTCTATCACTGAACCTTTTACACAATAGGCCTAACTTTTCTGCATATAGCATATGTCAAATAAAAATTCCTGAACAGTACTTGGATCATTTTGAGCAACTTTCCTGAGGTTGTTGTGCTGCATACGTGGGTTATTTAAGTGCTTCAGTTCAAAACTTCACGTTACCAACGCCACGACCCCAGGAAAAAACTTGCACTTCGCTCAGCTTCACGCCGCTTGGAACGCTCCCGAAGCGTTACAAAGTGTAGCCGCGCTCCGTTAAAATCTGCGACTTGGAGCGTGGTCGAGTTGGTCAGGTTTCATTTTCAAGATAATAAAACGAACTAGGATTTGCGCTTGACTTCATTTCACTACGCCTCGTGTAAACCGGTCGTCCTTGAGTGTTTCTTCGTGCGGGCTTATGAATTTTTTTGTGCTGAATTGAATTAGGCTTTCGTGGACCACTGCACTTTGTCAGGATTCCTACGTTCGTACGAAGTCTTCATTAAGCATGTAAAAAAGTTCCGTCGTTTTCCAGCCTGGAAAAGTCAGGATAAAAACTTTTTTGGCCTGAAAAAAGAACTTTTGTCAGGAAAAAAAACTTTTTTGGTCAGTAGTTGTGTTTTGCAACCACTAGAAGTAGTGCACAATAACATATTGCGAACTGTTAGTTACATATAGCATTTTTAGATGTCACATTACACCTCTGTATAAATCGCTCAATATTCTGAAAATTCCCGATATTTATAAATTTGAATCAGCTTAACTGATGCATAAATTTCACCATGAAATGTTGCCAACATCATTTAAAGACTTGTTTCACAAAACGGCTGAAGTTCATTGTCATAATACAAGATTTATACAAGTTTCAACAAACGCTGGTAAAAAAAAACAATTTCTCATCGAGGAGCTACTCCTTGGGCAAATATAAAACAACACTTCAAAGATAAACCCCATAACGCCTTCTGCAAGCAATACCGATTATTTTTGTTGTTGCAGTGTGAATGAACGGCCGAAATATTTACTACTGGATACATCCTGTTAAATTTTTAATACAAAATAGATTCACTTCATCTCTCTGGATTCTAGTGATACCCTAAGTCAGGCTTTTTTGTCACATTTTCTGCAATTGAGAAAGCTGTCACGGGCCACAAGAAAAGCTCTCGGGGAACGCACGCGGGCCGTATGTTGTGTAGGCCTGGTTTACGCATACGCTTGACATGCGTTTCTGATTACTCGTGTGGTTTGTAACGTGGCGCTTGGCTCTTTGTGGTAGGCAACTGAACTATTTCAATGGTCCTTATCTCAGGTCCGTTTCACTGTTATATGTGTGTTCGTTGTTGCTTTCATATTGCATAGCTATCACCGAGATGTGTCATTGTGCTGGGGTACTCCGACTCGGTGACCGCAAGGTTTTCGGTGTCCTGGCTGCAAGGTTTCACTTTGTTTTGTTTTTTTTCCGAAATAAGGACGACTCAAGTTCATTAAACCGCTTATTGACAAGTTGCTTCCATGCACGTCGCCAGTAGTTTCGTATCGTGTGTGTTGGGGCGTGTGTAACCGACTCGAGTATGTTGAAGTTTCGCATGTGTTTTATTTTGTTTTCTTTGCGTGCTGGTCCATGTCCTGTGGCCGTTGCTGCTGAAAGAAATGCACTAAAATACACCGAATCTCCATGTGAATAGGTCATGACGTCAATAAAACGTCACGATGCAAAGACCCGAGTGGCTGCTCTTGACCTGGTCGTAGTTTTAGCGATGGCTTGAGGAGAAAATATCGATTTTGTTATTGCTAAAGAGTGGACCATTTTAACATCTGATATTACTTGTTTGTGACCAATCTGATTATCAAGTCGTGCCACGGCCTACTTAAGATATCTAAAGATATCTCAAATAGGCCGTAGTCGTTCTGAAACCTTCCAAGTGGCTTATTTGACAGGAAATAATGGAAAAAATCAACAGACTGCAGGAAGCGACCGGGAACGATGACGTCAAATTTTCGGCTGATGACATCAGCGGAGACTTTGATGCAGAAGCATATGACGAGAGAATGAAGGTGGTTTATTTTAATAGGCGTGTTGGTGGTAAGTTTCCAATCTTGGGTTATGACTGAAAAGATGCTTTCTCGATCCTCCCCAAAGGAAAAGTGGTATGAAAATGAATGAATGAATGAATGTTTTTAACGCAGCAACTTTTCGACAATCAGTTCTATCAAGGCGAGGAAAACGAGAAACCGGAATTCTCTGATCTTGATGACTTTGATGAACCAAACTGGGATGAGTACCAGTGCGGTAAGAGTTCACTGTTAAAAACAATCTTTATTCGTTGTCACGCAAGTTAAGTTGAGCAAGGTTGTGCTGAAGTCTCACATCAACGTCATGGAGCTGTTATTTAACAAAGTTTGTTATTCCTGTATTTGTCGTCTAAAACCAGGATTTGAAATTAATTTGAAGGTTTTTACGAGTTCACAAAACACTGAACTTGCAAAACTTTGACATGGTTTCGTCGAAACCACAACAGAGAAAGTTAAAGTCCGTAGTAACGTAGAAAGAGTTGATTCTCTGGCCAGGTGAACGAAAATAGGCAACGCCTGCTTGAGCGGTGTTCAATGTTTTTGCCTTGTCATTACGACACCTTAATCAAAGG
>Ga0210059_1007288_pt1 | contig 17601 bp, 6 predicted proteins | sample Ectturendosymbi2_FD_188042 | JGI IMG/M metagenome (GOLD analysis project Ga0210059, IMG submission 188042) | Ecteinascidia turbinata endosymbiont from Florida, USA - Sample 2 (SPAdes) (version 2) | ecosystem: Host-associated > Tunicates > Ascidians > Unclassified | place: Key West, Florida... | reverse complement strand
ACAAGATTTTGTAAACTTTGCAAGAAAACTAGAAGTAGGCCTGCAGTGAATTTGGTTCCACTACATTTTTAGGGGCAATACAGTGTTTCATGCTGTCTGTTCTTAGTAGAATGTCTGCCTGAGCTATCAAATGACAATAATCAACCAAGTACAACACGTTATGCGTTGTTACATCATCATGGTTTCAATGTACTGACCAATATTGACCTTGTTGCATACATTCCGACAAGAAGACATGTTTGTGTTTAGAACTATAGGTATAGGCCAGGGGCTAAGCTTAAGTGCTTTCAGAGCACATTGAGTAGTTTTAGGCTGAAGGTAAAAGTTTCATGCACAGTTTCAGAAGTACTGTACTTCAGACTTTGATTCAGGAAAAGTTGGACACGCAAATCATACACAATTGATATTTCAGGAGGCGACACATCTGCCATGCCCAGGATGAGTTTGCGAAGTCAATAAACGACAAAAGTTTGCAACTGGAATTTTCAACCCAGAGTTCATGTGGGTTTTGAATAAGAACAATAAATGGATGTCTAGTCATTTCTGATGTAGCCATTCATAATCTCGTCGCCTTTTGCACAACATGTTTGTGTGAAGCAGCATTTTCAAAAGTGATAATCATCAAGTCTAAAAACCAATCCTTTGTGAAAAATATTGAGAATATCCTTCATCCTGCGTTGTTTTGTATCAATCTACGAATAGATAATCTGTGCAAAAATCATCGACGCCCGTGTCTAGAGTGTTACAATGCACAAATGGTTTGTTCAAACTTCCTTTAATTTTCCTCCTATTGTTCACGCTTTTGCATGAATAGGTTCAAGAAAATTATGCAACGAATTCAAAGCTTAGCATTGCACTGAAGAAATCGCAGCCACAAGGTGTTGTGCAAGATCGTGATGTGGGCAGAACAGGCAGAATTATTGCCGGCAGTTCTGGACGAGATGGATGAAAAGGATTTGTTTTGAAAAACTAACACTAAAATTGATAAGGCTATAATTTTTGAAGATTTATTTGTTGACTACTGGTAGACATTTTGGTTTGATTCTTAGGTTATGTTTTTAACAATTAGATAGACTAGTCATCAACTTCTTGCCGAAGCTTGAAGAATCCTCTTTAATTTTGAAAAAGTTTATATCCTGCCGCTGAGGGTAATGTGCAAAAACAATGCCTTTCTTTTCATACAGTCTAAACCAGAGATGAGCACGGATCAGGACTGGATCGGAATGAATCAGGACTGAAGTCATTTTTGGTCATATCAGGACTATATGGGACTGCAGTTATTTTCCAAAATGTTGGATCAGGACTCGATCGGACTGACAAAATTTTTGTTGTTTCGATGTGATTATCTAACTGTATCAAAATTTTAGCTGTAATCCGATTTTACAGCTTTGTTAAATGGTAGAGTTTTGCCATCAACGGCAAAAACCATGCTTGGACTATTTGGCAATTCGAACTGTATCCACCTTTGTCCACAAAGGCTTTAACATTGACTTCATATCATATTATTAGCAGCAAGGTGAACGTAGTCGAGTAGTTAGTGTCTATGCGTTCTGCGCAAGTGGTCGTCGGTTCTGCTCTCACCACTTGATTTGGCTTATCTAGTAAGTATAACACCTTTGATGGGAGCGCTTTTGTTGTAAATTTTTAAGAAGTTTTAGGTTTAGAGTTTACATTTAGGGTGTTGGTTTAAGTTTCGGTTTAGGTTCATGTTTAGGGTTTGGATTTAGGTTTTGGGTTTAAGTTTTGGTTTAGGTTTTGGGTTTAGGTTTTGGGTTTAGGTTTTTGGTTTAGGTTTTGGGTTTAGGTTTTGGGTTTAAGTTTTGAGTTTAGGTTTTGTGTTTAGGTTTTGAGTTTGGGTTTTGGGTTTAGGTTTTGGATTTTAGGTCATGAAAAAAAGACCAACTGCTAATCCAAATGTATCATCCTTGTCACATGACCAACCAACCTGGTTTGCCTAATGGCTCTAGCTCCAACAATGCTTTTGCTTCATGAGCACAATAGACACTGCCTTGTTAAATTTTGGAAGTGCCAAACGTTTCTGAATATTATGCTTCATGAGGCAAAATAAAAATACTAGGTTTCACATGGATGGATCAGGACAGAATCGGACTGATGATTTTCACAAATTTTGAGGATAAGGACTGGATACTGACAGAAAAACTTCACAGTCCACTCATATCTGGAAAGGACCAGAGGTGGCCATGGATCCAGGGCAGTCCCGTCGCCACGGGAGGACTTTTGGGGGCTTAGTCCCCCAAACAAAACTCCAAGACCCCTAATGACATATAGGCTAAACTATGTTTTGCCCAAAAGCCCCCCCGCAAAAACGCAAAGCCCCCCTATTGAAAACTGTCTGGCGACGGTTCTGATCCTGGGACGGATTTACGCATAGGCCATGGCCTAGAGCCCCGCGCTTTTGGGGGCCCCACGCAATTCTTTCCTAGGACGACTCAGTATTAACTAAAAATTTGCGAAACTGCGCAGAGGCCTAAACTTTACAATTTACCTTGAAAGGAGCGGAAATTCAAATGTCTACTCTAGACCCTTATGAGTACAATAGCAACACGACAATATTATGCATCTGGGCGTGAGAGAGATGCAGGCCGTCTTTGTGATAGTGGTTACAAAAAAAGAATGAAAAAGAAAAATGGTACTTAATGGATGTTCAATTTTCCACTGACAAAAAGCTCGCAACAGGGCAAGACCACCAGAGAAAAGCAATATTTTCAGTATTGGATCCTACGTTTGTTCTTTTTATTAGATTTCGCGCAAACAGAGATTGCTTGTTGAAACTATATGTTAATCAAATCAGCAAGAACAGTTTCCTGTGAGCTTTACTGGGACATACGAGTCTACATTGGGCTTGCTTCGTGTGGTTAGCTGAGGGTGTTGCGACAATACTTTGCTGCTGTGCAAAACTTGTCTTCATGCTGTTAACCATCGGCCTATGGCGTAAAGCAGGGCTTCTCAAACTATGGGTCGCGGCCTCAAATGGGGCCGCGAAATGTAATTTCGGGATTTCAAAACCAATTGGCTTGATAAATCAGATCTAACAATTTTTGTAAAATTTACAAGAAAATTGAAAGTAGGCCTGCAGTGAATCTATTTCTACTGCATATTTATTTCTAGGGTAATATCGTACTTTATGCCGTCAGCTGTTTACTATGATGCCTGCCTGAGCTATCAAATGATAATAAAAACCAGGCACAAAACGTTATGCGTTGTTACACCATGATTGTTTCAACATACTAACCGATACTGACCTTATTGCATTCATTCCGGCACGAAGGCATGCTTCTGTCTAGACTCTAGGTCTACAGTACTCTACGGGCTAGGCTAACTGCTTTGAGAGCACACCAAGTAGTTTCAAACTAAAGTTAAAAGTTCCATACACAGTTTCAGAAGCACTTTTGACTTTGATTCAGAAGAAGTTGGATCCACAAACCATACACAATTGAAAACTTTAGGAGGCCACACAACTGCCATGCCCAGGATGCGTTTGCGGAGTTATTAAACGATAAACGTTTCCAACTGGAATTTTCAAAACAGAGTTTAGCCTTTATGTCATTTTTGGATAAGAACGAAAAATAAATGTACACAACTGAAAATTTTACGAGGCAATACACCAGCACCGTCGCCAGAAAGTCGTCAATAGGGTGGCTTTACATTTGTGCAGGGGGGCTTTACGTTCGTGCAGGTGGGCTTGACATTCAAATTTGACAAAAATTCCACTAATTATGGTGACGGGACTGCCACACACCTGCCATGCCCGGGATGATTTTGCGGAGTTATTTAATGATAAACGTTTGCAACTGAAATTTTCAAAACAGAGTTTAGCCTATATGTCAATTTTGGATAAAAACAAAAATGAATGTTCAGTCATTTCTGATATAGCCATTCATAAACTCTTAAACTTTTCCACAAGGTATTTGTGTGAAGCGGTATTCTCAAAATTGATAATCATCACGTCCAAAAACCGATCCTTTTTGAAAAATGTTAAGAATGTCCTTCGTCCTGTGTTGTCTTGTATCAATCTACGAATGATTGATCTGTGTAAATATTATCAAGTGCATCCATCCCATCAGTTGTGATTGATAACGTCTATAAACTGAATTGTTTTTTGTTAATTATTTTTCGCCTTACTGTTTCCATTACGTGGTAGTTTTATTACTGTGTAGTTAATTTCGTGGATTGTGTGCATTTGTAGGATTTCGCCCTTGACAAAAATGCATCTTGAGATTTGTAATTAGACGTTCAAATGTATCATTAACATCTAGGCTATCCATCAAGGGGGCCGCATAGAAAAACCTTTTTTCAAAATGGGGCCGCGGAAAGAAAAAGTTTGAGAAGCCCTGGCATAGAGGATTAAAACACTATATTTTGTATTGCTTGGAGAATGACAACTTCAAAACGGCATAAATAAGCCCTGTGTCCACTGAATGGATTGTGGTTGTTTGTTCAATAAAATATGTGGTTACGGTTACTATAAAAAAGGAGTTTACATACAAGTAATCAGGTCGACAGCTAGACGATATTTTCGAGAGCAGCAACCATGGGCGTCCGCAGGGGGGGGCAAATTGGGCATTTGCCCCCCCCTGGAAAATGGGACTAAGAACCAAAAATTTCTAGAAAACCTTAAGTCAGAAACTTAATTCCAATTAATTGGTGTAATTCTTGCATTGACAGTCTATTTGTCGGTATGATACTAACACCGCACAAGAACCAGGTTCACTATTGCAGCTTTATGCAGTGATGAGTTTGCAGTTCAATCATGTCCACTTGTTTTTCTGCAGAGGCAGGTTGCGAAACTGGCAAGCGTATTGTTTTACCGTTGGTCTTTGCTGCATAACAATAATATGGCAGCAAATCTTCGAAGGTTAACTTCAAATAATGGCATAAGGCGTTTTACCGCATGTGACTGTTGAACGTAGACGTCTTGGGTATAGCAGAATTGCGCGTAATTTTGTACTATGTGAAAAAAGCATGGCTGAATCTGTAGCAATCCTTCCACAAGTTTGAAAAATCCATCGTCAGTATGAGATTCCCTGGTGTGAAACTGTAAGTGTGAACAATGTGCCTGAACTGAGTGAATAGCTTAATCAAACTACTTTTATGGCAGGGGTGGATCCAGCCAGTAAGGTTTAGGAGGTTTAGGGGGGGCGATTTCAGCAATATTTGGTAGCCAAGTCTCACAACGGCTTCGCTACTGTGAGAGAGATGAAGTATAGGCTACTTCGCAACACTGCTGTGCAAAACAACGGACGGCAAAATGGCCTTATATCGCGAATGCTGCTTTCCGAATTGTACAAAATCACTTTTTCGTCGGTCCCGGAAGAATCCCTATCTTTTGTGTACATTTCTGTTCGTCTAATTCGCCATCGTCTAATTCGTCAATTTGCTTAATTCGTCACCTCTTTCTATCCCTGAGAAGCGTTTTGTCCGTCTAATTCGTCATTTGCAGTTTCACTTTTGATGTCTAAGCAGCTAGTACGTAAGGGAATTCAAACAAATTAACGATCTTTATCTGAGAATTGTTGCACCTCGCAATTTGTTTATCGAATTTATGCACGAGGTGCGCGAAGCGCGACCCGATCCCCCATTGAGAGAACGCGGAAACGATTGTCAAAAATTTAAAAGGTGTTTGATTATATGGAGGAGTCCAGATAGCGCAGAGGAATTAATTGTTGTATTCAACCATAACGTCATAAACTTGTACATTTTACTGCAAATAAGAGCACTATGTATACGAGCTTCTATGATAGAGTTTTCACTTGTTTGCATAATTCGTCAGTTCGCCTAATTCGTCAATTTTTTCTAATCCCCTTGAGGTGACGAATTAGGCAAATTCTACTGTAGTTACTTTCTTGGGTTTTCGGGGAGTCGATCTTCCAATCATCCCCCCCATCGATCCACCCTGTTCCATGCAGGCTTCTTTTCACCAGTAGATCTATAGAGGTTTTCGCCAGGGGTAAACTTAGCTGAAAGGGGCCACTTGCCACTGTAGGTGACCCACTAGCCATGGGCGTCGGCAGGGGGGAAAAACTGGCATTTTCTGGAAATTGGGACTAAGAATAAAAAAATTATAGAAACCTGAAGTCGGCAGCTTAACTGACTTAAATCTTGCCATGGCAGTTTTATTTGCCGATATGACAGTCAAGCTGCACACGTGCCGCGGTTCACTGTTCTGGTATCATGCAGTGGTGAGCTTGCAGTTAACTAAATCCGCTCCATTGCCTGCAGAGTCAGGTTGTAAAACTTGGGAGCGGATTGTTCTAATATTGTTCTTTATTGCGTAACAATCACATGGCAACAAAGGTTCACTTTTAAAAAAGTTATGGCAGTTGGCGTTTTGCCGCATGTGACTGTTGAACGCAGACATCTGTGGCAGCTTATCAGATAATGCAGCGAGACAATAAACTCCGGATAGCAGCAAGCCACGTAGTTTTATACGGTGTGAAAAGAAGCATGAGTGAAAAAGAAGCATTGCTGCCAACGAAGCGCATTTTTTGGGACTGTTGCTGTAACATAGTGCATTTTCTTTGTGGTGTTAAAAGGGTAAAGCGTTTTGTGAACGTCCATCTGCATTGCATCGTCAGCAACCTAAAAACGATAAGCAAAATGCCGACTTTGCCTCCCTGGAAAATTTTCTGCGTACGCCCATGCCAGCAACACGGTCCCATATGAAAAAGTACACATCCGAAAAACAAACCTAGAAAAAACGCTAGAAATCATGGAAATGTAACGAAAAGAATTTCTAAATTACACCAAAGAGCTATAAATTCCAAGAAAAGATCGCATGCGATCTTTGTTCTTGAGAAGAATGTAGGAAATTTAATTTCTGTTGAACATCTAAGGCAAATGTAGAACCAAAGTTGGCACAACAAAAGATAGATTTTTGAGGGGGCGCTACACATAAGGGGTGCATACGTTCACGCTTTTCAGACAGAGATGGCCTAGAGCCCTAAGATGGCCTAGGGCCCCGCGCTCCCTAAATGGCCTATGGCTCCGCGCTCCCTAAGTCCGTCCCTGCATGGATCGGGAGTGCCGGAGTCAACTCCGACATTATTTTTGGTCTTTCTTTCGGACCCAGATCCGGTATCAAAATTTAGTGAAAAACCGGATCCGGAGTCACTTTTAATTTTCGGCAATAACAGGAGTCTTCATGGTCATTTCTTAGGAAAAACATTGGTAAATTTCGGTTGGATTGACGTTGACGGTAGCTGGCATCTGAACAGGAGTCGGATTCTCTTATTTGAAAAATTTCCGGACCTGGGCCCGCCCCAGATTCAAACATTTTGGAACAGGAGTGGAGTCGGAGTCTGAAAAAGTGACTCCGGCCACTTCAGGTCTAGACACCAGATATGAGTGGAGTCACATTTTTCAGACTCCGATTCCACTCCTGCTTCTGGCTTTAAGACTACTGCTCATGCTCTGACTCCAAAAAATTTTGAAACATCAACTTCGACTTCTGTTAACACTGCGAAAACTTTCAAGTAACTCATATCAAAGAGATAGTGTCTATTGTGCCTCATGAGGTAAAATAAAGTCGTGGAAATTTTGCCTTTGATTGAAACAAATGGTTGAACTGGTCACGTGACAAGCAGAATACAGAGAGACACAACTTGTTGAGGTTTGGAGTTATGGCTGAGCCTATAGTAGTTTACGTAACATAGACAAAAAGCCAATAAAAGCTTGTCTGCACTTAAATTAGAAGCTACGGTCAGTTATGCAGGTTATGCATTCCAAACTGGTCAGTGTTTTGAACTTGTCATGTAATCACTTCAAACAACAATTGTGTATAGCTGCTGATCAAATAACTTCGGAACAGTTTTTACCTTATGAGGCAAAATAGACACTGCTTATCAAATATACATCATGATACTGTAGTTTCTACTGTAATTTAAGTTGTGATGTGCTAACTGTTAAAACACTAGTTAGGTAGTTAATGCTTTAGTAATTAACCAGATATCTGACAATTATTTGAATTGAGCATTGACGTTCAATTTTTACAAAAGACTTAATTTAAATCTCCAAAGTCAGGATCTGATCACCTGTTTATAAATATTGAATCATACTTTAACTATGTGCTCAGACAAACTCTGAACTATGACTGTGGCTAACTAAAGGCGGCTTCACACAGAATCCGGTTACGGCTTACAAACCGGCTTATGGCCAACGGCAGTCTTCCCACATACAGCACGAACGCCATCACCGACAACCCCGGCTGTCCAGCAGAGCTGGGCAGTAACCAGCTACTAAAACAGCGAGCTACTGTAGTGAACTAATTTTCCAGTAGCGTAAGCGGGAGCGCCGCTCTTTTTTGAAAAAATAACGGATACAGTGGCGAGCGAGCTATCACCAGGGCCGGATTAAATGAACGCGAGGCCCAGGGAAAAGTCATGACCGCGAGGCCCCTAAACGCTTAGCGCAGCTACGTAGCGTTTCACATGCCCTTGATTCAACTTTTCAAAAGCACCGGTCAAAAACGTCAAAACTGATACGATTTGGCAGCCTACATTTCAGAGACACTTGGGGGTGACCATGATCGGCCGTTCGTATGCGATTGATTTGTTCAAACGGAAAGCTTATCACAAAAAACGATCTTTGCTACTGTGACAGTGTGACACTATACACAACCATGGGCGTCGGAAGGGGGGACAGGGGCCAAAAGCCCCCTGAATTTTAAAAATTTCAGACAAAAAGGTTGTTTTTTCAATTTCGAGTGGAAAAAAACAAATTTCACCACTTTTGGCCCCCCCTAGCAAAATTTTGGAAAAATCTCCTGCTGGCCACCCCCTAGAAAAAATCCTTCCGACGCCGATATACGCAACCATCTTTTTTGTCACAGACTCTCTGAGTCTGACCATCTTCACTGCATAAATCGTCCATTCACATACGTAGCCTACTGAGTAAAGATATGTCAACATTCTCTCGCAGATCAAAACGTACACCGTTTAAAAAAATGTTCTCAACGAAATATCACAAAAGCAACTTGAAACTTACTACTTGACTGAAGTTTTGCGATGGGAGCTTTACAATAGTTACACCTATTAACTGTTTTGTGATCTAGTTAATCGCCGATTAAATCATGTATTTGTAGGTATATGACACTTCTGCACAGGGACCGAGTTTATGGGGGGACGGGGGGGTACATGTCCCCCCCAACTTTTGAACAGGGGGGACATAATATCTTTTGTCCCCCCTAATATTTTGTGATAAAAATAATGTAGTTGTGCTAATGTCATGGTAATTTTACTGTTAGAAACGCTTCCCCAGCATAAAGCCAGGGAACAAGTAAGAAAAATGAACATTATCACTAGACTATCTGTTGTGGACACAGCATACAGATTTACTATGTAAACCGAATTGTCATGATTGTTGTGTTGGTTAATTTGAATCACCAAATTGGTGTGCACATAAACTTCGCTCAATCACGAATGCCACGAATGCTTGCGCTAGTCTGTAACCTGGAATCAGAATACGGTTGCCACGAGGCGCGTAGCCAGAGGGGACAACGGGGACAATGTCCCCCAATTCCAAAGTTTTCAGGTTAATAAAATATTTGAAGTATAAGTTCAAGAAATACTTCAGTGCAAATCAACGAAACTGCCTCAAGGAACTTATCCTACTTCAGCTTTTAGTCGAATACAAACTTGTAGGCTATCTGATCTTTTGTAATCAATGACCCGTAAGTAAAACCAATTGGAGTAACGCTTTTCGCAGCTGTTTTTGGCGCACCAGCTTACTGTATCCGGTCTAATAGTTACGTAAGCTTCATTTGAAGACCGTCGCAAACTTCTCCTTCATAGCCATTGGTGTTGCAAATATAACCTATCCTTATTTCCAGTGTCAGCGTAGCCTTAAATCAATATGGTAGATTTTTGTTGTTGCACAGTTCTAAAACTACATGCGTGAATATGGCGGTGATATACATTTTATGTCTTGAAGCTGAAAATTTGGCTAAGAAGCGATTCAGTTTCAAAGTTTTCTTCATTGCGGCATGGTCACTTTTTAGCAAAAATAGCATTCATTCTAGATATTTATTTGTGATGTCGTGTATTATGACGGTTCAATCACAATTATGTGGAGCCTTAACGTTTTCATGAATGGTTTCCCTGTGCCTTGCCGGCGAGTAAAACATCAATCTTGTCAAGATATTTGACTCTGACCAACTGTCCATAAGCTCCGTGTTTCAACTTTCATCTGATGTTAATTGCACCCGCCCTATCCTGCAGTAAATAATTTCAAATCATTTAACTGCAACGAGAAGAGTCAGCAGCAAAATCTTAACGTAAGTAGCAAGGTGCTTTTCATTTTGTAAGTGCTAAGGGAATTGACACTGCCATTATCTTACAGATACTGAGATAACTCGCACAGGGATGGATATTAAAATTTAAGGGCAAGCTCTCAGAAAAGGGCCCCAAAACATCGCCATTACAAAGGTAGATGTGGGATTACGTAGATAAAAGAATTAAATTTGTTTCACACTTCAAAATTATGAACTAAATTCAAGAGCATAATATACATACGAAAGTAACAAAAATATGTGAAGTTTTGCAGCTGGACACTTGAAAGCTGCCTCCTTTGGCACGTTTTCCCATATTTTTTGCTTTATTTTGCAAAACATATGACTTGCTTCAGAGATTCTTTAAAGGTGACTCTAGTGTTGTACATAACCTTTTTAACTAAACAATGGTGCAAACTTCTCGAGAGGGGGCACGATATCTCTGGAAAAGAAGGGCCCGCGGCGACTGCCTCGTTATCCTTCCTAATATCCATTCCAGCTCGAATGTTTTGTTGGCAAAGCATATGTGACTAAAATGAAGCTAAATTTGAATTATTTCCCATTAGGGCTTCAAATTCCGCAGACATGTGATTATATTTCTAGAAGCCCGTGATGTGTACAAATTCAATTACGTGCAGTGCTAAGCTATCTTTACATGCATGGGTGTCGGAAGGGGGGGCCTTGGCACCCCTCGGATTTTAAAAATTTCAGCAAGAAAAGGTTGTTTTTTCAATTTCAAGGGTCAAAAAACAAATTTCACCACTTTTGGTCGCCCCTGGAAACAGTTTGGAAAAATCCCCTAGTGGCCCCCCTGGAAAAAATCCTTCCGACGCCCATGTTTACATGCAGCTAAGTATGGTCTATAGGTTTTGTACTATTGTGGGTACGATTGTGTTTGCAGTTTAATGTCATTTTGTATTTCAATGAAGTCAGTTAAATTTAGCACAGTCTCATCAAAAAATTTAAACGAAGTAAGTTCAAAGTAGCTACAAAGGTTTAACGGAATAAGTTGAACATAGCCAAAAGATATTACGGCTTATCAAAAATCCAAACATTTTTTCAAAGGCGGTGAAAGACTCTAGCGTTTACGTTTGTCAACTACAGTACATACGTGAAATAATCGCTCAAAAATTCAATGAAAACGGGATCCACTTCTTATATGCGCGAAAGTCTTGTAGAAGGCCTACTCCGTCGGAAGTCACTACCTCAGAGCAAAGTCTCTGCTCGGCTTCGGTTGAACGTGCTGTGTTGGTGTACATCCAAAGTGTGTAAATACAGTATATGAAGCGCAATCGGAATGTCGACCGCGATGACTTCTTGCTCAACTGCAATATTGGCTGCAAAAACCTTACTGCAGGTCGTGCACTTATCGTCTTATAGCATTGAAAGGTTTACTAGCGCTTTTGCAGGAAAGGTTTATGAGCAAATGGTGGCATTGATCCAAATTAGAAGCTTGGAACTTCACTATCAAAACTTCTAAAACTTGTCAGTTCAGTGAAGGCAGACGTTTTATTTGTCGGAACGTAATTGTTCAGGAGAAAACGCCAGAAACATGCACGTTTCATGGATGGTGCTTTAGACTCGGTTGATGTTTCACCCCTACTAAAATTTCTAGCTATGCGCCTGGTTGCCACTGCTAGTATTTACCAAAGATCCCTAGTTTGTTTTTGATTTGATCCATGTGTGGTCTTGAGCCTAATTATGTCCATTTAAGCCTAACTCTCAGAATTAATGTGTTTACCTAGTAAATGCACTGCTAAGTGATAGATATCTAGATATAGCACCTACCATCACCATGGGCGTAGCCAGGGGAGGCACTTGGGCCATGGCCACCAAAATATATAAATTCCACAATGTGTCCCCCATTTTGCCAATTTTACAAAAAGGTTGTACTACGGTTGAATGAACATGATGACGTCATCGAAACGCAAACAATAAAGATTCGTTCCCCCCAAAGTTTTTTAGCAAACTCGGTCCCTGCTTCTGCACAAGAGCCAGGTTAACTGTTCTGGTGTCATGCAATGATGAGATTGCAGTTCGCTCATCTCCGCTCCTTTGCCTGTAGAGGCAGGTTGCGAAAGTTGCTAGCGGATTGCTAGATGAAACTTGCTAGCTGGTTGTTCTAGTGTTCGTCTTTATTGCGTAACAATAACATGGCAACAAATCTTCAAACGTTCACTTCAAGTTACGGTAGTAGGCGTTTTTCCGCTTTTGACCAGGGTTCCCACTGCGGGTTTTTTCCATCCAGATTTGCTTTTTTAGTCGACCTGTATGCAGAACCGTCGCCAGAAAGTTTTCAATAGGGGGGCTTTGCGGTTCTGCGGGGGGCTTTGCGTTTGTTTGGGGGGGCTTGACATTGTAAATTTAACCAAAAGTCGTTTCACGTTTCAATTTGGGGGGACTTGGAGCTTTGTATCATTTGATCTTTGATGGTTTGACAAACTTCATGTTGAAATGGATTTGATGTAGTTCTGAAGGTAACTGTGATGATTTTTATTTGTGGGATGCTTTAAATAAATCCTGACTACTTTTGCAAACTTCTAATTGCAAATGGCCAGCAGCGTTGAGTATATTAGTTAGCCTATAATTGTGTAGGCTACTTTTCAGTTACTCTCAGGAACGCGCGGAGAGAGGGGCATTGCTTCCCCTGCTCTTTCAAAAGGGAAGCAACGGGGGCGGAGGTAACTCTTCATCACAGCATCATACGGAATTTCATGGTTAACAAGATCTAGTTGAAGCAAATCTATTGCTGTTATTCACGCCCCCACAACATTCAAAATGGTTTTCTACACTCTCTGTTATTATGTCTGAGGTCAACATTGTAGCTGAAAAGGAACAAACATATTTGTGAAGAATGTTTTGTTTTTCATAAGTTTGAATTTAAATTAGATACTTGAACTGACGCCTGTCCTACCGCTGCTTCGGCTGATACCTGTGTTTTATGTAATTCCACCTATAAACTGATCATCTCCACAGACATGATTATCGAAATTCGGATCCCAAAACTGCTAGCAAAACTTTTTACAGAGAGTCATTGGCGTTAGATATTTTCTTGGTTAAAATATGTGACACATTTAAATCATATCAGCTTTTTGACTAAATAATCGATAAATTTTCAGCAGCAAAAGCAAAACACTTTGTCCTTAGAATTAGATAATTGCAAGTAAAGCATCAGATTGCAGTGTTTCTTTTATTTTTTGCTGCCACGAACTGGCTGGGTAGGAATGCCTAAACTGAGTTTGTTCCCAGGCGCGGGAAACCCGAGGTACGCCAATGCTTCAAGTGTCGTTTGTTTTTTGCGAAGTGCTTTCATGTCTGTTGCTGCAACATGATACTGTAGATAAAAATGCTGTTTGTAATCTACGTAGTCGTATTTAATTTCGTTCAAACCAGCACGAAAAAATTATTGCAACTTACCTTTGTAATGAAATGTCGCTTTTTTGCTACATCGCGCGTTCTTTTTCTAACAGGCGTTACTGCGTTTTTTTTTCACATTACAGTTAATTTGGGGAAACGTTATTTTCGTAAGCGTGGTCGCAGGGGTCTTCACTTTGAGCTTCGTGCCTCGGATTGTGCTAACTAAATAAACTTAAAACAACTAGATAATTCCCTTTGTCTGATCTGACGACTTTAGTCTTATGTACAAAATATCGTCTTGGAGATTGGAGAACCGTGAATGACATTGTTATTACTCCACCTTAATAATAGTATTGTCTGTTTTCATTACCATTTGCATTTTATCACATGCTTACAACGTTTACAAGCCTAGCAAAAAAAAAAATTTGCACCTGTGAAAAACCAAACTTCTCGCTGAATCAAAAAATGCACAGCAGCGTTGAATAAAAATCGCCAGTTTGTCCACTAAGCGATGTCAATCGTGAGCAACATAATCTATGTGATTACAGGCATCCATTGTTGCTTTTCAAGTAACACAATCAGTTGTTGCGCTACGTGTTTTGCCCAAATCGAAATGTTTTTGATACTATGTTATAATTCAACGGTCTTGCTGGGCTACCCTCATACTGGTAAGGAAGCTGTTATATACCTAAGCACTTTGGAAAACACTCTTCAAAACCAACGAAGTTGAAAATGCAAATTTGTTTACGGCTTAGCATTAACGAGCATAGAAAGCAAAGTTTCTTTCTATTCCAAGTGCTACACTGCTTGTAGGCAAACCTGCTAAATGGTTGCGGTTATTTTTTGTACCGAAACATCTCGTCATGTTAATTATAATGTATCAAACCAACACTGAACATCCAGCAATAGCCTTTACAATGAATCCAATGCGCAGAACGAATTTACATTCAGATGTTGAAGTTGTCATGCTTCTAACCTTGTGCACCAAGTTTCAAGCTTTTGCGCACTTTGCGTTGCTATTTTTGCCGATGAAGTTGTGCTTTCGATATCGAAGCATCTAGGTTACTTTGTGCTGTAAAAGGTATGCCGCTAGACATCGGACTTAATTTGTGACATTCCTAGTACTCCAATCGCAAATCAGTAATTTTCCCTACTCAACTCTGTCTCCTGTGTGAAATTATTTTCGTTGAAGAATTTTACACTTTCACTAAACGAGGCACCGAAAGCGTATTATTTTTGTTTTCTGCTACTCATTCAACGTTCTGCTGTTCAGCAAAAATCAAATAAGGCTACCTTGCCAAAAACCAAAAGCTTCTTCTACTGTAAAACTCCCGTTGTACGTGCAATCGCTATGCTTATTGCTTCACAATAATTTTTTAGTTTTCAACATAAGTGATAACTGCTGAAAAAGTTCGCATAATCTGTGGACGTTGCCAAATCACATTTCCCAGTCACTTGAGGGTTTAGGTGTCCGAGCGTGCTACATCACGTCCGCTCAATCTCCTACCGCTGCGTTTTGAAAACCAAACGTTCTGGGGGAACTACAGTAAAGTGTTCTCATTGAGATGGCGGATAAATCACTTCGCGTTAAACTTGTTATCGTGAATTTGCTTGAACATAATTTAAATCAACAAATCTCACATTTTCGTTCTTTTAACTCTACACGCCAAGTTCGCATTGACGAAAATTTTGGTTCATCTTCGTTAAAACCTGACACAGCCGTACCAAACGTCAAGTAGTTGGGCTTTTTTATCATTGCAATTTCGCTGAAAGTTTATATGCCTCCATGCGTTTAGGTAAAAATTACATGACGCCATATTTTTGCAAGTGGCCATCGCCTGGGCTAAACAAGCATAGTTGGTGTTGAAAAAAATTTTCTTTGATTAACATTCTTACTTGACACAGCCACACAACCTCAAGTGATTGATTTATTTTATCATCACAATCTTGCTAAAACTTTGATCATCTCCATGCGCTAGGCCGCAAATCACATGATGTTGATTTTTGCTTGTGATTGTTGTCCGAATGTAACACCAAACTTTGGATGCTACAACTTCGCATTAGAAAAAGAACTATTTTCTGACCACTTGGCTTTGATTTTCTCAGTTGTTAAATAAATTATTTGTGGTTCTTACTGTTTTTTTGCTTATTTCTATGCAAAAGTTTTTCAGATATTGCGAAAAACTACGTATGGGCATTGAATGTACTGATAGGGAAACTTAATTTCATAAAGGAATAAAAGAAATTTGTGACAGCTTATATATGAATAAGATTTTGTGACAGATTATATATGAATAAGATCAGTACTGTGGATGCGTAGAGGCACGTGAAATCGATGTCCTATAAAATAATTAGCTTGACTGATTCGCTTGCTTGTCATCCTTGTGGGGAGCCGTATCTTGAATAGGCCTACAGATATGTGCAAGTTTAAATAATCGCAAAAAGATAGAAGAAGACCCGTCGGCATATTTCTCGAAAGCTTTTACAGTAAATCGAGAGGTTTCGATTGTTGATTTTCGGAGGTTTATTTTTTAGAGCTGATGCCGGCTGCTTAATGCGCATTGCACACCTTTGAAACTAAAGCATTCAACATTTAGGCTGTACTTTCGACAACTGGAATGTTAAGGAACGGGTGGTTGGTCAATTCGCTCTCAAATATCTAAATAACATATCTTTGCCCACAGGCTATAGAAACTACGCTCCACACAAAATTACTATCGCTAATAAATTGAACCATGCAGGAACAAGGATCTCAGTTCAAAATACAAGTAGTCAGTAGTTTGCTCAGGGGTTTCACATGAAACATAGATCAACATAACACTTTGTGAAAACCTAAAATAATGCATAAAAATTTCGTGGGAGGCTTGATTGCTCGGTTTGCGCATTGAACTCTTGAAATCTTGAGTACTGTCACACAGCGCGAAACTTGCATTGATAAAGGCGAATTATTAACCCTATAGCAATTCACTCACGAAGCTATGGGCGTTTCTGCAGTCTATGTTTCATTTATATGTGTATACACTGTAAAATAACTTTTCCTATAGGCTATCATAATTGTTCAACAACTATTTTTTTCAGATTAGGTTTTTTTTTCAACAACATTTTTCAAAAAGAAATTCAAGGTTAGGTTTTTCAAAATAGATCCTACGTCAGTAGAACAACACCAAACAGTTTTTTAAAGTGCAGCAAAAGGAGCGGTAGCGAATAGCGGTAGCAGTGGCGTACGCAGAAACTTTTCATGGGGGGGGTTTATTCAGCGGCATAGGGTAGTCATTTGTTTTGGTGTGCGCTGATTGTGACGTCACAAAATGTCGTCATAGTCCTGTTTCCAAACCAACGTTTTGGCGAAGTGTGTTGACATAATGTGCACATTTTCCTATACATCCACTTTTCTTATTTTATGTGTCAATGCAGTGAAAATAAACTGTTAGAGCTCCAAGTTAGGCTATCAGAGGAAAATACATACACCCAACGCTACGATACAGCAGTTCGTAACTGCAAAAACTATCAGGCGTCGCGTTAAAACAGGGGCGTAAAACACACTCATCAATTCGTCAGAGCAATTTACAATGGAAAAATTAAGCTGCGCTAATGTCTTGTCGAATACAAGCAGTCGAGCATAGACTAAGTGGGGATGGACTGGCTGGCGCACACCCCGCTTTAAAAAATCGAATCTTTCTAAACTACACAAGAATTGAGAATACGCATAAAGTATGCAAGAAAACTTTCGATTTTGTTGTTATTTATAGAAGTCCAGCAAACTTAGTTTTCCTTTTTTCATGCTGAGACACAATAAATGCCTGAATGCTTCTATGTTAACAACTGATGTTTCTGAGCTCGTGCAACAGTTCTATCATGCTACAGAAATTGGCAGGCCTAATGCAGCCAATGCGGTCAGCGCTTGCCCTGATCAGCCATAGCAGACAAAATAAATGCAATTGTTTCGGATAAAGTGAACT
>Ga0210059_1007287_pt1 | contig 17602 bp, 9 predicted proteins | sample Ectturendosymbi2_FD_188042 | JGI IMG/M metagenome (GOLD analysis project Ga0210059, IMG submission 188042) | Ecteinascidia turbinata endosymbiont from Florida, USA - Sample 2 (SPAdes) (version 2) | ecosystem: Host-associated > Tunicates > Ascidians > Unclassified | place: Key West, Florida... | reverse complement strand
AGGAATCAGTCGACTGCCATCTGCTTTCGTCTTTTTGCAATGATTCAAACTTGCACATATCTCTATTCAAGTATGTACTTTCCACGATGGGTGTAAGCAAGGCATCGATCAGCAAATTTTTAATAGGAAATCGATTTCACGTAAAATTACGCATCCTCAGTCCTTATTCAAATAGAATCTATCTAGAATCTATTTGAATACGGACTGAGGATGCGTAATTTTACGTGAAATCGATTTCCTGTTAAAAATTTGCTGATCGATTCCTTGCTTACACCCATCGTGGAAAGTACATACTTGAAAGTTTGTGAAACGTTGCAAGTCATGATAAAATGTTTAAAACCATGTGACAATACATAGGAACACAAGACGTGAAACCAAAATTTGAACACCAAGCAGCCATAAAATAATTATTTGTAGCTGATCCAAGTTGAATATGCGGAAAAAAACTCCTAATTGTTTCTCATAAAATTTGGTATAATGGCAATGGAAACCTTTTGAACAGATTAGATTAACAAAACGAGTATCATCACACACGGTTGTACCGTGAAAGGATCGTTCGAGTCTCATTAAGGTTACGAACCTGCTTCGAAAACATAATGTCATGGATCTGCAGCAGTACAGACGCAAAGCGCACTGAACTGTAGCTTCTAAAACCTATGGCAAAAGTCAATCTTCGTTTGAAAAAGTTTGACTGCCCAACGCTTTGTAAAGCATTTCATTTTCAACATAACATTAACCGAACCAATTTTTCGCAAGCACCACCCTTACTGATCAAGCCTTTACAATATTTCATTAATTTTCGAATTTCGCATGATTTTCAAGCAAAAGGTCATCTCACCCACCTTCGGTAAAAAAGCCTTTGCTTTCCATAGGATCTTCTCTGCTAGGCGAGTGTCGCCCAGTCGCTCGTACATCCGGGCCACGTTCATCAGGGCACCAATGTCGTTCGGCTGCACTTTTACGGCCTGAACATAAGCCCGAAACGTCGAGACAACAAATGCGGTAAAAATAACACGCTTTATGAAGGTACAACTCTAACAAGCTCGCACACAAGCTTACTATTACAACAAAATTACGATCAGCCTAAACCGCTTAAAATCCACATATACTTGGACAACCCGCGAGTCACGACCACCGGCAAACAGCAGTGCTGTTGCTTGTTTACGATAAACAAGTCTCGCCTGATTAAAATACTTTAGAGCTTCCTCCCACTGCTCTTTTCCTTCGTAAGCGTGTCCGATGTTGTTCCATACTTTGGCGTTCTTAGTGGTAACCTGCAGGCCAAAAAAACACTTAAGAAACCCAGACGTTTGCGTTGTTTTTTCTAAACCACCTTTCCGCGACACCAATCGCCTCGGACAAATTTCAAGGAAACATAAGCCGCTGAAGCTTTGCACAGGAGACTTGGATTTTATCCATTTGCACGAAAAGTGTTTGTACGACCATCATTCGGAGCAAAAAATGAAGATCTGTCATACCACTTCGTTTATTTATTTTTTCATAACAACCCGTAACAAACTTCACATCGCGAAACTACGAGGCGTCTTTCGATTCGCCACGTTAACGTTTAACTTGGTACGACACCCTAAGCATTGACTTCGATGCTTGCTCCACCACTCCGGCAACAAAGTCACGGTACTGATTTAAGCGGCCATTTAGTTTGTATGCTTCGGCATGATACGAAAGGTTGCAATTTCGATAGCAGTGCAGGTACTTTAGATCAGAATATCTGATGTATTCTCGTATCATGCCGAAGCACAGGTAACATTTTTGGCATTGTTCATGAGACAGTAAATCTTTGTTTGTTCTTTACCAACAGTCGAGGCACAGCGTGGAACAAATGCAAAGCGGTCTTTGACTGCTGCTCCGCTTACTTTCAATGCACTTTTGAACAGTGCTTCTTCATCTTGCCAGTCTCTGTTCCTTCGAACCGTGTGCAAGCCGTGCGAGAGAAGCAGAATTGATATTGGAAGCCAGATTCGCTTGCCGAGTTTACTGAAAAGCAACAGCGCACTTATAACGACGAAACAACAGAGGGCTGCAGTGGCAACAGGTAGAGGGAATCGAGAACGCAGCATTTTTCAGTTTGCTTCGATGGCGCGGAATGAAATCAGCATCAATGAAAACAGCACCCGTATCGCCTGCTGGCCAAGGTTGCGGTGTCGGAGTCGCAAGGAGTCGGAGGTTTTTGGGTGGAGTCCGTGTCTGACTCCTAAGAATACTAGGAGTCGGAGTCGGGGTCGGATTTTTTTTGTCCGACTCGACTCCGGAAGTCCAATTGAATTATTTTTACATCGCACTCCTAAGTTAAGAATTGTTACTCGTTCCTGTTGAAATGGTACTACAATTTCCTTTGAAACTTTTATTGAAACAGCGAATTCTTGCTGAGTACCACAATTCCCATTGATTGCTAGTTGCTACAAAATTGTTGACAGGCAAAATTCATTCACGTTATGTTAAGGAGTCGGAAATTTTGGAAAGGTCGGATATATTGGAAATGTCGGAGTTGGACATATTACCATCGACTCCGCAACCCTGCTGCAAGCATTGATATCTTGTCGCCTTCACATTTCACATCGTTTTATGAAAAATATAAAAGATTTAGGAAATAAACAAACGTACTTTACCCATTTTTTCGAAACAAGAGTAATACACATTCTTTCGAAAGTCATGCATCGCCATTAATTTTCTCGTTTCATCCGTAATCTTGATGACGGATTCCACAACGCATTTCATTCAGAATAAGAAAGACATTCATATACCCTTACGTGGTACACATGACTGGTAGCAACCAAATACACCCTCTTTGCGAAGCGAACTGGCGATGATAAAACAGACTGTGAGCAACAATCACCATTTAGCGTAAGCTACCAGTTGTTGCTTTTTTTCGCTGAGACATTTCGGTCATTTGCACCTTACTAGTATTGAAACTCGCCATAACACTATTTATTACTCTATAGTTCTGACCGAATTGATTTAATTTTTTTCGGTCATTTAAAAAAAATTTCGGACTGTGACCGAAAAAAACTAGGCCACCACCATCACAGACGCAATCATGAGTGACGTCGTAACGAGCAGCAAATATACTCACAGCTTTTCTCGCAGTTTAAAAATCCCAGTGGCAACAATAAGGCAGAAGCCCAGACTGGGCAAGTAAAGCACGCGCTCCGCCACGACGAAGCCCACCGGGAAAAGCAGGTTCGAAGCGGGTACGAACGGGAATGCGATCAAGGACATGCCGATCGCTGACAGCTTGCAATATGGCGAATGGCCGAAAAATGAATAAATGCCTGAAGATGAAAAATAGCTTTTTTGTTCGAATTTGCGATTTACTTACTACTATGAAGTAAATCGACGTTGCAGAAACCAATAGAAAAAATACTTAAGGAAGCACTGCTTTCTAAAGTCTTAAACAAGGAGAGCGTCGAAATCCGTGCTAAAAGTGTAGAGGGAAGATTCTGATTTCAAAATTTAAGAACTACAAGAGTAGAAAGGAAAAAAGTAATATTTATGTGAAACAACATGTTCCTCGCCAAACCGGTCAAACTGGAAAAAATTGAGGACGCTTGATTAAAAATTTGACCAAAGTACAAAATTTACTTTCAGTGGTAAGTTTATTGCGATTGCCAAATGCAGTTTTCCTTCCTAATGAAAAATGCAACTGAAAAAGTATAAAACCTTCGAACAAAAATGGCTAAACAGATGCTGCCCATAATTTGTCAATAATTATAAGAGGCTAAAAACGTATTAGTTCGTTTTTATTTTATACCAAAAAAGCATGCGCTTGGACTCACCAGCACCGCATTGAAATTTTACTGTATTTATATCTGTGCCTCCCAACCAATATCGGTGTTTCACAAGACAATCCCAGGTGTGCCGCGGAATTTAAGAACGACCTTGTTGAACCTACTGCACTGCACGAGCCACGCTTGTTTGAAGTATGACTTTTACATCGATCCAACTGGAAAGCGGGTTTGTTTCATACAGCAGATCAGAAACATGAGGAAATTTCAAGCTACCTCTTCCCAAGACAACGTTTACTTGTTTCAGTTAGTAGCTTGGGTGTACCGCGTTAAAAAACTGTGCTGCAAAGTGTGTCGCGGAAAAAAACTAGGCTCGTAACCATAAATTTACAGCAACCACGTGCTGTTTTTAATTTTTGAAATGCAACAATATAGATATTATGACTTTGTGTGGATTAAGCAGCAATCAAACACGAACTTTTGAAGCAATCTACTGTCTTTGAAGACAACGAATTCAAACTTAACAGGTCGTGAAAGGCTGCACTTGCTACATCAAGAACCGCGTTTTGAAAAATTAAGTACAGACAAAAACTTGCTTAGAGTTTGTCTACTCTAGTCTAGGTTGCCTCTGCTAACAACCTTGCAAGCGTTTTTTTCCACTGGTAAACTTTCTCACAATTGACGGCAAGCTTTCCATGCAAATTGCTAGCAGGTACAACAGCTCAAAATTTTTCATGAAAATGCTACAACAGTCAGAAAAAAATATTTTCAAACTGCAGTTTCGGCACAAAGCGTATGCTGTCGGGGCGCACTCTATCACAAGTGGCAGAGGTAGCACGGCACAGTCATAACAACAGGTTGTGTTACAACTATGACGTTTCGTCGCAGAAATAGGGAGACATTTATTGGGAAGTAGCAGGATATTTGGTATTGTCTCTTCCCAACCGGCTAAGTAGTTCGGTGGAATAGAACAAGCGCCACTGAGGCTGACAGACTGGGTTCGAATCCCGGTCTGGTCACACCAACGACTTGCAACTTGAGGCGCGTCCACCTTCGTGCTCAGCGTAAGTAAATGGGTGCAGCGCAAAGCTTAACACGCTATGCTGCCATTTGCCTACCACCTGTGTAGAATTCATTGTGAAAGTAGCCGTCTAGCCTACGGCGTAAAGTAAGCCAAGATGGTTGCCCGCAGACCACTTGCGGCACTTCAAACGCAAGTATATTGAAACTTTCTTTTCTTTCCCACAACTGCAAGTATGGAAGAGATATCCATTCTTCTCCCCAGTATTACATTTTTGATCATTTCAAGTTGACGTTCTTTGTTACGAGCCAAAACCACAAACCACCAATCCAATGATCATTAACGAAATTTACGGTTGCAGTAAAGAAAATACAATTTAGTAAACGTACCCAGAAAGATGAAAGTAACCCAAAACAGTACAGTGGCCAAGTTTCTGACATCGGTCACATCAGTGATCAAGGGTATGGTTCCCATTGTCCAATCACAGAGCAGGCTTGCAGGACTGAGAAGAAGCCATGCGTTCACAGGTAAAAGATAGTTAAACGTCAGATGGCGAGCAGGAAACGAAGACGCAGCAGCAGGATTATCGAATGCTGCAATGTGGCAATTGTTGAAGTTAGTCGCCTAAAAAAACACTTTTGAAAGACATGCTGAACGCAGAACGTCTGTGAATCCAAGTAATCAGTTTAAAAATTATCACATTTTAAAGAAAAAAGGCACAGGCTCCGTGCACATGACGTTTTGACAAAAGAAAAAAAACGAAGCAGAACTAAATTAACTGCAACCTTTCACGAGGTCAAGTCAATATAGCTAATGGCATTCACTAAAAACTAAACAGTCGACTACCACAACTATAAATGCATTACAGTACCAGTATTTTTAGAAAACTCATTAGACACCAATGCAAAATGCGTGGTCTATTGAAACATCCACAATACCCATAAAGACAAAACATGCAAATTTAAAAGAGTCTACATTTCATAGTGAAAAAACTGTGACATGCTGCACCTTCAAAGTGAGGTAGATTGTTTCCCATGATCACAAACCGCAAAAAAAGAAGCAAGCAAGCAAAACAAAGTAATAAAAATGTACGGAACAACAAACTCTTGAATCTCACTCGCCGTGAAGATACAGACATCACAATCAAAAGGCAAAAGTCATCCACAGAAAGCTGCAAAAAACAATCATTCAATATCAATTTACAGACATGGCTGTACACAAAAAGTGACAAGATGCAAAAATTGCACCAAATTATTTAAAGTTACATCAACACTATGTAAATCATTTATAAGCAAGAACTAACTGCATGAAACAATTTGCTTGCAAATCCATTGCAACACACGTGCATTCCAACCTGTGCCATAGACACTGGGCACTGTAGCAAATTGCGAGTGATATTTCTAAGATATGAAGATAACCATGTCATCAAGCATTTCAAACAAAGATTACATTATCATAAAATGATGCGAAGAGTGACGGCAATTTTAAGTGAACTCCTGAGAATAACCAATACAGGTAAACATGTGGAAAACAAAACAAAACCTATCTTGTTTTAATTAGCAGTGAGATTATTAATAAAAGTGGTAAGCAGAACTCACCTTATGTATGACCACAATATCAAACACAGCACACACAAGTAAGGCAGTGATACCTTGCTCCTTGCTGGCGACAGCAAAAATGCAGAATATGAAAGAAAAAATCTGTCAAGTGCAAGAATAGAGTCCTTCCTCAATATACAAATGCACAACACATAGATCACGACAAATCCTTACCATAGATATAAAATTTGACTTGGAGTAAAACAATATTGTAAGTATAAAAAAGATGGCAGAAAGTAATTCAGCTCTTCCAACGACGCCAGTCACCTGAAAAATAATAGCATATTTTGCAAATGTCGTACATATATAAATCTAACTCAAACACAGATTCAAAAACAAAACACTACACCAACTGGCCATGTGAAATCTCTGAGTTGCAGTAAGATACAGAAGCAGAAAAGTGTTGAGTCCTATACAACAAGTTCAGTTTGATTAGTAAGTGACCCAACCATCCAAAATATAAGATCAATGTACCTTTTAGCACAGGGTTGGGAAATTACTTTCCTGAGTGGGCCAGTTATAGATAATAGACTTCGTTAATGGGCCGGAGGCACAAAACTCAATATGAAACTATGAATGTTCAAACAATTTATTTAGAAATAACTAGCGTAACAGTTAATGTATAACAAACAGCTAGTGTAACAAGTGGCACTATGATTAATGGGACCGATGTAGCCTACAAAATGCGTCCACAAATTTGTTTAAATCAGGCTTGAAGCTGCTTGTGCTGATTCTTAAGACAGCTTGTAGGTTTGAATCCGTTAGAAGAGATCTGTTTTTGCTTTTGCTAATCTTCATACTTGAGAAAGTTTGCTCCCATATGTATGTTGATGCAAACAGCACAAACATTTTTCTTGCAAATTCTTTGACATTTTTCAATTTCTCTGGCTGAAGCGATTCATAAAACTCAATCAATGGTTTCTTTCCAAAACTACTCTTCAAAGCATTGTAAGCTTGGAGATCTATGAGTTCCATCTGTAACTCATCAGCGACCGTTTCCGTATCATATGAGAATGGGGACTTCAGTAAATCAAATTCATGCTCCATGGCATTGAATTCAACAAATCTTCTGGCAAATTCTCTAAGGCCTGTGATGTGTCCACTGTACCTTTGTGCAGATGCAGCATTAACAGACTGAGTTTTTAGGAGAGGAAAGTGCGCAAAGTTTTCATTAGACATTTGTTTTTCAAAAAGTGTAAGCTTTGTTGGAAATGATTTAAACTCCAAATATAAATCATGAGCAAATACTCCTTTTCCTTGGAGTTCTTTATTGAGTTCATTCATTTTTTGCATAATATCTGTAGCAAATGCAAAATCAGATATCCATTCTGTATTCTGTGCTTTGGTAGAGAAGTCACAGATTATATCTTTCATTTCAAAAAACATGACAATCCCTTCTTTGAGTTGCCAAACTCTTTTTAACACATTTCCTAAACTAAGCCACCTTACATTGGTGTGGTACAGTACATCACAAAAATCGGAATCTATGTCTTGCAAGAAATCCCGAAACTGTCTATGATTTAGTCGAGCAATAGCCCTTCATCAGAGAAAGTTGTTAGAAAAAGAAACCCATCAGCTAGGCTAACGTTAATATAATAAGCAGCACAATGTAACAATCAGGGTGCATTATGATGTGAATAGATAAATGCAAATCGCGCATTTATGCCTCAAGGTTGGACAGTACCAAGAGAGAAAATGATGCGCCTTTCCTGTCGTTTACGAGTGAAATTACTGTGGCCTGGACTAATAAAATGGCAGGCGACAGGTTTGTCAGAGTCATTGTGTTTCACAGAACGCAAATCTATCAGTGAATTGCCTGCCTGCCCGTTTCACTGATGTAAAGCAATAGGCATTTGCTGTAGGAGATGCAGTAAATAACATTGGAAGATTGGCAAGTGACGTGAGTACAGACAGTAAAATTGGACTTAGGTCCTGAAATTGATGTACCGGATAGAAGGAAAAAACATGTGTTGCAGCGTGCACGGCCGCACGAACAAGTGCCCTTGAAGGTAGCTCTCCAAAAAATTTAATTTGCAGTCCTAAATGCTGATATATCAGGCACCAGTCTTGGCAGGAACGCTAGAATTTCAGAATGACATGAATAATTTGGATGGGTGAGTTTGAGGTATATGTGGCTCGTTTTGCACATTATACTCAGGTACGGATAATACGTGGGGAATTACAGTATTTTATTTAGTTGACAATTCGTTTGTTTTATCGATATTTTCAACGGAAATTTATATCCATACAAACTATAGTCGTGGTTTTGGCAGGCACAAGTGGGCCGGATCCGGCCCGCGGGCCATAATTTGCCCACCCCTGTTTTAGAACAATGTGCTACTATTGTCTGTGAACAAAACTAAACATAAAACAAACCATTGAGTATGAGTTTTTATTAAGATCCTAGTTTGGGCAGTTCAGTACTTAGCTAAGTGAAAAGATATCAACTGCAACCATAATGAGCCATTGTGCAAGTACAAAGTTTAGTAATTACATTTGTTGTACTAGACAAAAGCATCTTTCCAATACCTCCCTACAAAAGTAAATTGATGAGCATAATAATGTGATGACACACATTAGTACAATTAGTGTTTTTCAGTGATTGGAAGCAAAATTAGCTATTTATAATAGGTTTGAAGGGAAAGAAATACTTGATCAGTAGACCCCACTCAGAGAGAATTTGCATGCATGATTACTGGATAGGAAATGCTACCATTTTCCCATTATGACAAAATGATATCAGACAGGAAAAAATGTATGAAATTTACAAAAACACTCAATACATGAAACAGTTCATTCATACAACAAACTATATATGCAAGAAGTAAAACAAGTGCTTCTGTTTGTAATGCAATAATAAGGTGAGCAAACACAGTTGTTTCAATTTTTTAACTTGGTGCTTTCAGGCCAGTCATTTGAGCAATTCCAGTAAAAACAACATCAACTTACTGCTTCTGTATGAACCGGATGCACAATGAAGAGCAGTGATGCAATGTGGGCAATAAACATATGCTGGTCCACAGCATTAACACTGGAAAGTGTACTATGAGCTGCATGTTTTGTAATTTTATCTGATTTAGATTTCTGAGGCAGCTCACATTTTATACTGAAACATTCCTTGACTATCAATGCATAGAGCTTGAATGCAAGAAAGCATGTTACAGAATGAAGGATTGCATTGGTAAGGTGATATGATGATGCTGCAAGGGCAGAAAAAAAATAGTTGATCCGAAATGTAAAAACAGTCAATGGACGATATGACTTATGGCTCCTTTCCTGTAAAAAAAAACAAACATAAGATATAATCTCTGTAAGCAGATAATTGCTTAGATTACCATAACCCTACAAAGCCATTTTAGCTATGAGAACCTGGCGAGTTTGCCTAACTTCCAAAGTTGTACAAATAGATGACACATATTTAACTCAGCAACATATTACAGCTATAGAACCAATAGTACTACAATACTATTTCAGTCAATAAAATCATGATCACGCATGGTGAAAAAAAGTTACTTGAACTTTAAACTAATTATTCTGTCAATATAGTTGAAAGCATTTGCTCTGCCAATTCTTTAACCAACCATTCATGAGCACCATTCCTTATTTGTACTTATGCAATGACATTTCTTTGTTCAGGAACAGCAGACACCATGCACATTAATCGTCACTATGCAGGTTAAAATATTCAACAATGTTAAAAGCAGAGCTGCTACAAAATTATGATGAAAAAATAAAATTTGATTATGAAACTGGTTTGATTCTTCAGAATGTACCCTGGTCAAATAGAAATTGTATTTCAAATCTGGAAACTAGGCTGCAATCAAAGTCTTTTTAATGTTTGATTGGCTTTCTGCCAATTCTGGTTCACAAGTTATGGCCTAAAAACAACAAAATAATTGATTAATCACTTCATCAATTCATTGTTTAATCATTGATTTTCGACCATAACTTTTTGATCTATTGGTCTGGAAAACACTTCACCAATCCTTGTATTTGCATATAGTAGAAAACGAAGTTCAGTTTCATTAATCTTGGTGTACCTTGATCAGAAATGTTCAACAGCACCCATTTTCACCGACCTTTGATCCCCATTCCATACAACGATTTTTCACATTCTGATACATTTTGATTTTTTTTAAAGAAAAACTCTGATACTTTCAATAATTGTAATTTCTAATCACTACAAATCAACATCAAAGGCATCTTACTTTAATCATTGGTGTTCCCCAAAAATCATTGAAAAATAAATTCTTTACTGGAGTTTCTGGTAATAAGTCTTTGTTCTTAGTAATTGCTGATACATCATCAAATACAAACCCACAAAAACATGAATTTATATACAGAAGTATAGGCAGTAGAAGAACTGCACAGAACATGAATTCTTTCTTCATCATTGCACAAGTTTTACTTAGAACATATACAATACACGCACAGTTCTGAGAAACAAAGATAAGACATATATCTTTGCACATCAACAATGCTGTACAAATATGCTTAAATGTAGAACACATAACCACATGATGCAAAGCTTTAACTGTAAGTAGCATGTTCAATACGAGTTTTAATTGTGATTCTGATCAGACACGCAGCAGATAAGTTGATGCACTATGCCAAGTTGATACTAACTTTACCAACTGCGTTGATCGTGACACACAAACCTTGGCAAAAGCATGACAGATTCAATGCAATTCGTAGATGACAAGAATCCACCACCTTTAGTTATCTTTAACTACAACAGGTATTCCAAGGGGTTTTAATATTCACTGAAACACTAAACATGTGACTGTTAGTAGCATAATTGGTTTGTAAGGGAAAATCTTGAAGCAGACAAGTACTAAACCAAATACTTTAAATCAATGTCAAAATTTAAGGAAACTAGCAAACTATCACAAGTTAAAATGCACTTGGAACATTTCCGATAACAGGAAATAATGGTTATGCACATAATTTATCACGCAATACTTGAAATACATAGGCACAAAATGTGATTCACAACATGTTGCAACATGACATCGTCAAACATGTATTGCTTAAATTTCCAAGTTTCACATTATCGAAAAATGTGTTTATTTCAATTATTCTAGATCGCATACTTATAGGCACAGGTCCTAACACTTAACAGTTACAAGCATGCTTGCCAATAAAAACCTTCTATTATCAGAAACTGATCTTAGATTTCAAGCAATGATATCAAAATATAAAGGATTCCAAAACAATTTTTAACAAAAAAGACTGCAGAAGTTAATTTGCTTTAACATTTAACTCAAACTAACATTTATTGCAGGTACGCAGTAAGTGAAAAGCAAACAAAGACCACTTTATGACGGTAAGTTTTTTTCCGAAACATACTAACTTGGACAAAACATTAACAAAATGAAACAAAATGATTAATAACACCACATTTCTTGTGAATTTATGTGTTATTGTATGTATAACCACATAAAAATATCTATTCTAACCATCAATTCCTAAACTTAGTTTAACACTCAATTTTAGATCTTAATTTTTTCAGTTTAATAAAAGCTATAAGTACAGTTTTAATTTCACTGTGATGCAAAATGAAAACTTACTTTTTTAAACATGACTTTAACAGTTCCTTACATCAATTTACCAGGTATGAATTACAAACACTGGCAAAAAATATTAAAGCACAACAAAAAATGTATGACCAATATTGTTTGACGGCACAACACAAGCACTGAATATCACCCAACAACAGCAGGTCGGAAATGTTCATAGTACTGTTTTGTGGCATCTATCATTAGGTACTGGGAACATTCGGGAAGATGTCCAATTACACTTGCTGGAGATCCTCCCCACACAGTATAAGGAGGAACAACCGTTTCTGGTGGTAAGACAGCATCGTCCTCAATTTGAGAACAATCTTTAATAATACATCGACGTCCGATAACACAGTTTTTGCCAATATGAACATACGATCCAATGGAAGCAGCATTCACGACAGAATCTTCTTCAATGAACACATGATCTCCAATCATGCAAGGGAAGAAAGCAACACCTTTGTTAAATTTTTTAAATGGAGGTCTAATGACAGATCTGCTTTTAATAACACAGTTTCTTCCAATCTTCACATTTGCAAGGTCACCACGAATGATGCACTCATTTTGTACGATCGTTTTCCCGTTAAGAACTATGTTTTGGCTTCCACACAAAACGGACTGCCTGCTCACCTTATTCCCTGATGCTGTTTCGATGTATTTTTCCTTGATGTAGAACACATCTTCAAGATCCATATCTCTATAAACGTAAAGCACTAAAGCTTTAACAATAACAAACTTTTCTTTTCCTTTGCAAGCTTTAACAATCGCAACAAACTTTTCTTTTCCTTTGAAAAATTTAGTGCTCTTGCTTATTGTCCAGGGAGCAGGAAACCGAGCACATCACCACTTTGCATTGCACCGGTTCATTTCGGTACAGCCCATTGCGATCAGAATCAGGATAGCCGCAAAACAGCTCAAGCAGAACATCAACATGGCAGGGTACAACTACAGCAAGGAAAAACGAAAGTCCTAGACTAGGAACCAAAGATGAGCGGACAGTCATATTTTCCCATTCAAACCAGGTCCTCATTTTTTAAAACTCAGTCCAAGTCCAAAAACAGTACAAAAAGTTTTTCAAATGAAACTCCAAGTACAAATGAAGTCAAAAAAACTGAAAAATGCAACCTTTTCAAAACAAAAACATTGCATTTCTCCAGTGACTATGTCCAATTTCGGCCGGGATCCAAATTTTGAAGAGTTTCACATCCCGGGTCCAATCTAAATTCAACAAAATTAGCTGTAGTCCGGATCCAATCCAAGTCTAGTCCAATACTCATCTCTACTAGGAACCAGTGTTGACATCAACCGGTTTCCGGATCGCGATCCAACCGGATTATGAAATTCAGAACTAAATCCAAGGTCAAGCGAATTTTCTCACCTGCGAAATTTTTCACTTCATGCCATGTCGGCATGCGCAGAGTAATATGCTACATCATGAGTGTAGGCAGGGGTGGGACTAATCTTGTATGGGGCCCCTAGCTGAAACTTAGAAAGGGGTCCTTTCTAGATATACAAAACTGTCGTTAATAGGGCAAAAACACAGAATGAAGTGACTGAGGTATTTGTTATTTGTATTATTGAAACTAAAAGAACTTGAGCAAAAAAACGAATCATCAACTGATATGGACGTCAAAATATGAACGAAACTCATTGATTTCACTTTAAGTCTCCATTTCCTCCTGGAGACTTGAAAATATATCAATAAAAGTTCACAAAACACCGGCGGAATGTTTTGAATACAAAGTAGAACCCAGTCGAAGACCACCTCGTTATCGCGACCACTTTAACGCAGTCTTCCCTATGCTAATGCATCATTTTTTGTTTCACAAAAATGACCACCCCAATATCTACACCGCGTCCACAGTCCAGCGTTACAAAACTGCCAATCGAGTAACGAGCACCACGTAACACGAACATATATTTTGTCGGTACCATTACGCTGGGAAATGGGTAACCTGAGCAAGTTGCTCATCTGCATCACGTTGATCTGAAGCATCGTGGAAAAAAGAATTTATGCGTGTGTGCATGTGCAGTAAGTGCTAGTGTGACGTAGCAAACTCATAGGCTACTGAAAATTTATCTGGAATTTGTACTGCCGACATCAACTTTTTTCGTTGTGTGATTTTGTAGTATAGTAACGAAAGGCTATGGCAGCACGTCAAGACAAAGCCAAATAACATTCAATCAAAGAAAGAATTGTAGAAATGAAGTGATCACGATAATACATGAAACTTGTAGGAAAACAAGTGTGATGTATTACAGGTCTCTGCATCGCCTTGAACTACTGAGCACGCACAAGAGAAAGATGGTAATTCGGGGCATTGATCTAACAAGAAAGCAAACAACAACAATAGAGATCCCTCACTGAGCTTACTCTACTGTAACTACTAGGTTGCACTAACATTATATATGGGGAAAAGCGAATTACGATAATTCAATTGTGGTAACTATCACAGTGACTTGTTACTTGTGGGCGCCATCTACCGGTGACCATGTATGTAGATGTGGCGCCATCTTGAATCTGCCACATGACTTATTGACTTCCCTCTCCATGAGCTTGAACTTCTATCACTTATCAATGATGAGTGCTACCATACCGTCCTTATTTCTAAGATTTATCTTTATTTTGCAGTGCTTCGTCTTAGAAAATATTACTGTCCTTATTTCTAGGAAATGTCCTTATTTGTGGCTTGCGTCCGTATTTTTTCTTATTTTCTGTAACATAACAATTTTGAATACAAGCAATATCTGACAGACATATAGACCATTACCATCTGATTTTCAACATTTTGTAATCAAAGTTTTTGACGTCATAAAAGCAGTACAATCTTGCAGCAAAGGACATAATACACTATAAGCCATTGTTAACATGTAATCTGTCTACTCTGCTTAGGATTCTTAGAAAAGATGATTTGGCAGCGAAAGTTAAGCATTTAATTGATTCAAAAAATAAGCAAGTGAAAAAAGACGTTTTCTGTGACGATTACAAGAAGGACATCGATAAGAAGACATTTTCGAAGCAAACGGTTCCTGGAGATAAATAAGCAAACTTATGATCTGTCGTTAGACATGCACACAAATAATTGTTTTCTTTTTAGGTGATAAAATCACATTTTGTTCAGCCGTCCTTATTTTTGGTTCTAGATCAATGGTAGCCCTGCTTATCATTGACACTAACATTAATTTTCACAAGTTCGACCCTTACCCTTTGTTTCAAGACGATCTTCAACGGAGGATGTTACTGAGAAGGGGCTTATGGCCTATCCCTCAGTTCCCTTATCGTACGTCATTTGTTACAGGTATCTGCATCACCTTGAACTACTGAAGCAAGCACAGGAGAAAGATGGTAATCCGGTGTCAAGCGAAATTTCTGACTTCAGGAAATATTTGCACATGCATAAAGCAATATTCTACATACCAAATACGCTGAGAAAACTGATTACTAGTGCTTAGGGTTTGGCGTTTAGGTATGTGCGTCCGATTAGGGCTTGGGTTAGGGTTAGAAAAAGCAAAACATATGGGGTCTTCGACTATGTCCAATATTTTCAGTGGTTGTAGTTATTCCCGTACTGTAGTTTGTTGTGGATATCTGACATCCAAACAAAAGTTTTAATTTACACAACACACATCAAAAAAGTAATCGCCAAACTTCATTCCTTTACTCTGAGAAACCAAAGAACTGACAAACAATAATAGTATAGTAGTCCCAGTCTGGGAACCAATATAGTAGTCCCGGTCTGATGAACCAATGTAGGGTTTCCTTGGTTTGGGAACCTATGATGAGGTTCGGGGTGTTGACCAGTGCAGCAGTTGCTTGCAAGGAATGACTGTCGTTGCATGCAGAGATGCTGGTTTCCCCAAATGCTGCCAACGAGGCCGCCTAGTCGTTGTATTAGTACTGTTCTAACGTCCGACTAAAACTGCCTCACATTTTAAGTTGCCAAGCCAAAGCAAGGGTGTAGTAGTCCTGGTCTGATGAACCAATGTAGGAACCCGTCGTAGGAACCCAATGTTGAGGTTTGGGGTGTTGCCCAGCGTAGACGTTGCTGGCGAGGATTGACTGTCGTTGCATGCAGAGATGCTGGTTTCCCCAAAAGCTACCAACGAGGCAGTCTAGTCGTTGTATGAGTACTGATCTAACTCCCGACTAAAACTGCCTGACATTTTAAGTTGCCAAGCCGAAGCAAGGCGTTTGGTTCTCACCACTTGATAGTTCGTTTCACAGATTTCCTGGTGCACAAATCTTTATTTACAAAAGGCTTCTGATTAGCAGCAGCAGAAAAGCTTTACGATGGCGTGACAGCAGAAACAGCCAATGTGGTCCGTGTGCTAGCGATACACAACTCGACTCTATGAAAGCGTGGTGTCCACGCCGATGGACAAAACCGAATGCAAAAAGGCGAAATCGAGGTCAATTGTGCGGATGCAGTGGAAGGCGGACACAGTAGAGCGCGCATATACGAAATCTCTTGACGCAAAAGACAAGTTGATACAAACCAGATCTCACGTACGGGATACAATAGCGAGTAGGAAACAGCAATTCGTAATGCGAAAAGTTAAATCCACTAAATAAGAATGCCCACCCACGGAAAAATTGGCATGGATAGTTTCGCGAGAACTGACAAGCAAAAAAAAACACTTTTCACGAGCAAGCACAAAACAACAGACACAGAAAACGGCAAAAACAGTACGATAAGCGAAGTGAAAAGTGTATGCAGCAGTTGAAGGCGCAAAAACAACCAGGGGTGGGCATCCCCCCAAAAAAACAAGGGGGTGCAGGATGCAGGGCAGTTTCAGTGTGCAGTTGCGTAAATGAGGAAAAGTGTCAAGCTGCCGAAATTCGTTGGGCTCGGGAACGGTCATTCTGAAAAAGCAAAGTGTGGAAAAAGAGGAAAACAGAAGCAAGGTGTGTATGTTACACGGGAAAGTGCAGGGAATGTCGTTTGAAGAGCGATAGTGATGACGTTGAAATGGGCTGAAGTAACGAGGGAGGAGCGTGACTTCTCTGTTGAGTTAAGAAAGCACAGAGTTGTTTCAGGTAGGAGCCATCCACTAGTTGTGGGAGACCTGAAAATGCGTTCGCTGACTCTGAGATCTTCCAAGGAAAAAGCTTTGCTTGCCACGCTGTCGAACGAGTGAGTGAATATGACATAGGAAGTGATCGCATGGGCTCAGACCATGTTGCAGAGAAACAGATGCTGAGAGGGAGATTCTACTTGAATGTTGAACGCTGAAATCAATGCAGTATGGTGTCCTCGGTAGGAAATCGGTCCAAGAAAGTCAAAAGCTCAGCGCACAGCTAGATGAGCACTCGCCCGCGAGTAACCCCGTGGTAAGCGAAGAAAGGTGGAAAATCAATCTTCGAGCCGTACGGTGGAGAATGAACAGTCTTCCTGTCAGGCCAACTGGGTAAGAGTGAGATGCCACTTTGAAGTGAAAGTAGCTATGCGCGGTTGAGGAGAATTTGCAGTAAAGAATTCAGCGACAGCATGTAGAATGTGCGGATGATTATGAAGAGGAACTTTTGCCCGCCTGTTCCAATTCAAGCCGGGAATCGAACTATCATGATTCGCAGGGAGAGAACTAATCTTTAGCCAAATTGCCAACGCCTTACCGACTGGACTAAAGAAGCGCCTCCCTAGTCCGTGCGGATCTAGGCATTATTTGTTTCGACTTTCG
>Ga0210059_1007286_pt1 | contig 17608 bp, 14 predicted proteins | sample Ectturendosymbi2_FD_188042 | JGI IMG/M metagenome (GOLD analysis project Ga0210059, IMG submission 188042) | Ecteinascidia turbinata endosymbiont from Florida, USA - Sample 2 (SPAdes) (version 2) | ecosystem: Host-associated > Tunicates > Ascidians > Unclassified | place: Key West, Florida... | reverse complement strand
GAGAGAGTTGCATCACGACGAGAGAGTTCCACAGCTGCATCACGACGAGAGAGTTCCACAGCTGCGTCACGCACACTGTTTTCCGAAAAAAAGGTAATTGAACAGAGTTATCCAAGAAGTCTTGGCATATTTTGCTCATGAAGGGCATACACGATGGAGAAACGCGGCAATAAATCCCAGATTTCGTTGCTGTATTTGGTCAGAATCCCACACCTGTACTTCCCTTTGTCGAAGCCTCGGTGTTTTGACGGTGGAGTTCTGAGTTTGTTTGAAGCCAGCGAGTCATGAATCGAACCGCGCTTTGTTTTCGCAGGCGATCTCTGGCGTCCACCGGTGTTCAGACCGGCGATGTGACCCGGATCCATCGACTTGTCTGTGCATTCAATGGTCGCCTCCCATCCCAAAACCGAACAGCACTCTGGGACCGTACAAATACACCGTGCACTATGTGCCCATTGACGCAAGCCATGCACACGGCGCTGCAAACGGCACTACTGTGTCAACCAAACGGACAACTTTGGTCCTGAAAAGTGGGTTCATTTGCTTTTTTTGAGTCAGGCCTTACGTTCAATTATTTCAACGACTTTTTTGACACGCGCATTTTTCAATTATTGTTTTTTATCCTTTGGTGTCGAGGCACGATGCGAGCCGTGGTTGGGCTCCACGCGCAGGCGCCCTGCTTTGTAAAATATCTCTTCAAATTGATGTAGTCAGTGTTGACCAAAAGGATGCATTTCTTCTACGTTTTCAATCGATGTACTTTTTACTGTGGCCCGTTCCTGCTTTCAATTGACAGAAGTCTCACCATCGGTTCCAAACAGTATTTGTGAACGCAGCCGAACAGTTTCGGTCAGATCCAACATAACGCCGTCCATTTATTCTGCAGATTTGCAACCCAATACCAAGTACAGGACCGAAATCTACATTTCCTTTTTGAACTATACGTTGAAGCAGAAAAACGACTACGACTTCACCACCCCGGCCGGTACCCCCTCACCCCCACGTCACGTGCACGTGGTGCAAACGGACGGGGTCACAGTGATCGTTTCATGGCAACCACCGACAAAACCAGCAGGCCCTATCTTGCGTAAGTATTGCTGCAGCGCTATGTCCCCTGCCTCTGAGAAATGTCCTGGTTCCCGCCGTCACTGACCTGCTTAATGTTTTTCCGTTACGCTTCGTTTACTCAGGCGTCGTTCTAGCCCAGCGCTTCACGCGACGCTTGATGTTTCTCGCAGTTTACGAAGTTCACGGCTTCTCCGATCAGGGAGAAACCGTTGCGTCGCCCGTCACCGCGACGCACAACGAGACCAGTTTCACGCTCCGCTCCGGCAAGTGGACTTTCTTTGTCGTGGCGCAAGGACTCGGTGGCTGGAGCAATAAGAGCGAGTCCAGAAATATCACGTTGGGTGAGTTGATGCAAGCAATGTTATGGATGCGTTTGCTACTCCCTCTGATGCCGAGTGATGTGGCACCAGTCTCCACAAGAGTTTACTCGTTTTTGCGCTGCCTCTGTGAGTCATAAATGGGTCGATTCTTTGTTACGAATCATTTGTTATTCGTGTTTGGAGAAAGAACCGGAAGTTGCAGCGGAGAGTGAAATCTCGCATTATTTGGAGTTTCCGCTTCCGCGCCGCTGAGGGGGTGAAGTTTTTTGACGAAGGCGTAAAAACCGCCGTTAAGACATTTAAGTAGACACTCTGTGACCACTGGCGTGTTTTCCTCTCTTCGCAAGCCACAGTGACACATGTGGAGCTGATGCTTGTGGCTTTACCCGAAAAGATGCGCGCGCTCAACCACACAGCGCCCCAACGCTTTGGTCGTGATGTTCGAAGAGATGGTTCTTCATGTCTGTGTTGCAAAGCTTTTGAGCGATGTTTGTCAGAGGTCAACGGAGTTTCGAATCGCAGTCGAGGATCATTTTAAACGCTCTTCAGCAGAGATTTTTGCCACGATATGCAAAGCAGAAAAAAGTCGCTTGATCGCGACGTTGCGTAATATGCGCATTGTGCGAAACGGAAAACACAAGATTTCTACTGCGGGAGCCGGGAAGTGGGCTAGGGACAGTCTGCATAACGCTATAACGATGTTTTTTTACCTGTTCTTTTGTACTCTTTGGAAAAGGTCAAAAGCAAAACTTGCGCCCAGAAAGTTGTTTACACTTCTTTCACTTACGCAAACGCACACGATTAGTCAAGGCATGAAAAAACATTTCGGGACGCAGGATTTATGTAGAGGTCTGTTTTTTCCTTAATAACTTACGCCTGGAACATCAACACTTTTTTGTTAACTTAAAGTCTTGAACATGAATGACGCAGTGCGCACTCTGCTCAAGTTAAACAAGCAGCCTTGCAGGTAGAGAGGAGTAGAAAAAGCAAAAAGTTAAAATTAGGCAGAAATTTGAATCATAATCCAGTGCAACACTTTCAGTTTTCGATCATTGAATAACTACATGTTTTTCTCTTCATAGGTGAAATTTACCCCCTGTTGAGGACCCCTGCTGTGTGAGTGTTCGTCTAAGTGGCTGATGGCGTAACTGGTTAGATATTGACGAAACTCCGAAAAGTTCTTTGCTTTGGTTTAACAAACTGGAACATGCAAAAATACCAAAATGCAATTTATTTTTAAATGACTGTTACGTTACATATTCTCGTTGACAACCCTGGAGTGGTCGCATCTGTTCATTTTCAGGTATGTTTCTTTTACCAACACCGCGGCAATCAAGAGCGTCACCGAATCGGACTAGCGCTTTGTTGACATGGCAAAAGGTTTCTGGAGCCGCCAGTTACGTGTGAGTGTTGTTTCTTCACTTTTCTAGTAACAGTACAGTCACTATGACTTGTTTGGGGACACGCCCTGTTGCTTCGTGGCAAGGCCTGTTTCAAATGACGCTGGTCGTTAGAAACGTTGCGAATGTATGTTGGTTGGTGGGTGGGAGGTGGGCGTCACCGGCAACGACTTCGCTTGAAAAAAAATCTTGTCATAGCCATGAGTTAAAACGAGGCTGCAAGTCGAGAGCTCAGCATGCACTTGTGAAACTAAGAATCGGCGACTGCCGTTAATGTTGGAACTTACTTGCCATTCACTAGTTCTGCAGCGTCGTTGTGCGAAATGTTTTTAATAAAACGATGGAACGCGCAGAGCAACAGCAACATTTCTAAAAGATCTCAGCGTGCCGTCTCAAACCTGCTCGTTTCTATTTGTTGTTTTTTTCCACCAAGGTTTCGCGCACGCAGTTCAAACACGAAAATCTTCAATTGCGTGTTTTGCAGACTGGAGGTCAAGGACCCCTCGGCGAGCTTCTACATCCTCGACAAGATCCTCCCCGCTACACGCACCAGCTACAATGTGACTCGCCTTGCGCCTGGCCAGGACTACGAGTTCAGGATTTACGCACGTGACTCGAGTATACAAGTTTGTCTGTTGATGGACTAGCGTCTTTTAAAATATATGGTTTGAGCCCCAATAACATTGCAGAGCCGCAAACACATCTTGGCACGTGCCAAGCCTCCACTGTGGATCAGAGATACGAGAATCTTTGGAAACAGGGGAAAGATTGACGAGCCAATAAAATCGAACGGAAGCTTGCTGCGCGTTATCAATTGAATCTAATGCGTCGTTGTCGCTGGTTGTGGTTACGTAGCGAAAGAACCTGGTGATGTAGTTGAACGCATTGTTAACACACGAGCCGCCGACGCTTTGTGGTTTAAACGCTGTAGCGAAAAGTGAGGAACAAGCAGGCGCTATGTACGCGTTGCGTTCATGTCACATCCAATTCGTCAAGTGTGTCGGTGAAAACAAAGCAAAGAAATAACTCTTGTGAAGGCGTGGTCAGCAGCGGGGTAAGTGGTGGGGAGCTGTAATTCTGACAAGTGGTGTGAGTTGGACGTTAGAAATATGGCGGAAGATACCGAGTGGGTAGCATTATCTTGAATATTGTAGCGCTTGAACAAGCACTTGGAATATACACGTTATTTAGAGTTTTTCAATCTGGCGCTTCAGTTGCTAGTTCTTCTGCGTCGATGGGTGCATGAATGTGAAGTAATTAACAACGATCCCCCTATAGGCGTAGCCAGGGCGGTCGAAGGGGCCATGTCCCCCAAAATTTTTAGAACATACAGTCATGTTGTGCTTTCAGAGGCGTTTTTTCAAAGAAAATAGTGTTATTCGCCTGAAATCAAACATTTTGGCCCCTCCAAAAGAGTAGTTGACATAACGACTGGGCACCGTTGTTCTTACAAACAGGGCCTGTGAAATCTCTCTGCTGTACTTCAGTTTTTGAATGTAAGCCCAATCGTAAGGTTTTAATCAGCTGGATGTTCGTGCAGAAAACGACTCGGGCACACAGGGAAGCTACCATTACTTCCACACAACCGGAAAAGCGTTACTTCCCCCGGAAATATCGTCACAGTCGGCCGGGACCACGTACACTGACGTTAAACTCCGCTGGTCTGAAGTCCATGTGCCGTTTTCACCCGATCCTGTGGCTTACAAGGTACCCACCACTCTTTTGGTATTACTTTCCGAGTAATGTTTTTTTTTCTGGCAAGGTTTAAATCAAGGTGTCGTAAAAATGTGTTGAAGCGTTAATGAGGATAAAAATTATTAGCACTGGCGTCAATGTTTGCTTGTATGCTGCAATGTCTGTATGCGTTTGTAAATGTTATACTTTTTTCGAATTGTCCTGAAGTGGTTTTTGCGCATTGACGGTAAGAAATCCGCCGGATTTTTTTAACGCGCACCTTGTTTGCAGATTGCTTACGGATCTAGCGAGTTGACGATGTACCAGGACATCACCGTCAAAAAGAACACCTCGTGCACTGTGCATGGTCTCCCACAGAACACGGAGACGTTTTTCAAGGTGTTGTAGAATAGTATTGAATAATTTTCAACCGCAAACCGACTTAACCGACTCCTCTCTGAGTTCCAGCGTCGCTCCCAATGCTTGTGGGCAACAAAATGTTAACTCGACGGGACCCGCGCTAGCTCGGGACTGTCGAAGTCTTACATTTCCTAGTTTTCGTGAAGCATTTGTTTCTGTAACTGTGAAGAGTTTGTTGTTGTGTGTCGTTTGATGTTTAACCGTGTTCCGGCCCGTAATTTGGTGTGTTGCTACTAACACCGTTCGAAGAATTACGAGAACGTATCTTTGTCGAGCTAGTGCTTGGTCGCTTAACGCATGTAGTTTTATTTTTTCCAGGTCCAAGTGGTGGAGCCATTCATAGGCCCATGGGGTGCCATTAAAGCCATTGTTCCAAAGTTGGACTTTTCTTTGGCACCGCTGGACTTGAACGTGAAGATCCAGTCCCCATACAAAAGCGCGACCCTGATGTGGACATCGCCGTACACTAACGGAGAACGTGTGGTGAGTGCGTGGTGAATGGTTCGCGACCAGTGGCAAGGCTGCCGTAGTCTCGCAGCGCGGTCACCGCAAGGTCATTTCGTGCGTGTCATTGCGAGTGTGCTGTTTTGTTTTTGTTTGTTTTGTTTTCTTCTGAAAACACTGCGGCGATTTCTTAATAGGCCGGTTCAACCTCTGTCTTTGCGTGGCAGGTAAACGGAACTGAGATTCACCGTAATACTGCTCACGTTTTATGCAGTATTTGTGTAATGGTAAGCGCTCAGTCACGCCGATGTATCCTTTCCGCTTAGAGCCACACGATCAAGTGATCTACATTGGTGGATTGCTTCGTTTTTGAGCAGTGCCAGCCAAGCATGCGGGACCGTACCGTCGGCAAGGAACCCTAGGACAATTGTTCTAATTTGATCGTATGTTGCTGATGTGCATTGTATCAGTGATATTGTCACTTGCTAAAGGCAAGTGAAAACGGGAGATGGAGTAAAAAATAAGGGTTATGTTGATGTCATCTTTATTCGTTACAAAGAGTTGATCTTGAACATAAAATGACCCTCTACAATATTTTTTGTTGATTGACCAGAAAATCAGCTGATATCTCAACAACAAAAGCTGCGCAAGGAGAAATTTTTAAAAATTTCTGTAGAGGCTTAACCTTTTTGATTTGAAGCACAGTTCAGCGTTATGCCATGGACTTGCAAAAACGAGCGTGGTACGAAAACGGTAAAGTTTTGATGGTCTCAGTCAATAGTGTGATCTGAGCGTGACCTTTGTTGCTTACACTCTACTGCGAGCAATCCGCAAAAGCAGAGTTGAGAGATATTTGAAAGACAGAACCAAACGTGCGAAGTGGTAGAATTCTAACTGACAAGTTTGTTCTTCCCACTGTACCGCGGCATGTATATCTTACAGTGCATGCGTGACTTTGAAATGGCAGTTGATGTCGCTAAAGGTTCTGTAGCAATGTCCGATCCTGTTTTCAGTAGCTTTATATCAGATACTATATTACACGTTGCTTTGCATCAGATGGGTTGTAGCTACGTCGTTTTCATTAGGCTGTGTTATTTGCTCGTGATGTAAAAACTCGGCAAAGCTCGTTGCGTGTTCACAACCTCAACCCAAGGTATGTTTGAAGGTCGTGCTTTCGGACGTGTCCTATGAAAGACTTCGAATAAAAGGCTGCTGGAACTAATTTCCTTCCCGTGCAAACCACTGTTTTTTGTGATAGGCCTACCAAGTGAAGGTTTTCAAAGGTGGGTCTCTGTTGTACACCAAATCCGTTCCGGAAACGGCCGACCACCATGTCCAGTACGTTGCGGGAGGTCTGCAACCTTACAATAAGTACACCGCCATGGTGCGAGAGGTTCACGACAAAGGTGAGAACTCTTCCATTTGCCGAGTCTTTGCAGCCACTGTCCTGGTTTCGCTCGTCCTGTCGTCTGCAAACTTTCGATTGGCTGCTGCCCTGCCTGACGTCACATGCTCAGCTGTATGGTGTCGCTCTATCTATGCGCTTTATGTTAAACAGTCCCTTCCCTCAGTGGCGTAACTAGAAGTTTGAGGCAGGGGGAAACGTAGCAGATGGGGGCCCACTAGCCATCACTCCGAAAAATGTTGAGAAATAGTGGTTAATCCGGATGTGGATTTCTGTATTAAACCCCGAAATCACCGGAAAACACTCGGAAAACAAAAAAATCAACAACCTACTGAAAACCAAAAGAATAGACTAAGTGAGGACCCGGATTTTACATTTAGCTGGCCAGGCGGGGGGGGGGGGGCGGTTCGCAACCTTACCCCCGGTCAGTTACGCCAGTGCCAGCCTCTTTCGCAGCTCACAGATCTAAATTGTTTGTTGCTGTTTACCGGGAAAGGTCACGTGATACGTACAATGGCTCCTCATGTTTGTGTGTTGCACAAGATTGCGGTTCTTTAGATTGGCGATTCTGTTTCAAAATTGTTTCTTTAGATCTGTGATTGTGTTCAAATGCGTTTTAACGGTTTTAAACGTTAGATTTGAATGTGATTCGAAACCCGACGAGTGTCGGGCTCCCAAGTAAATATTCGAAATTTGTCCACGTGTTGCAGATGTTGTTTGTCGATACAAAAACGTAAGAAATTGAGGATCTGAAATCAGATCTTAAATTTGTTGCTTCGCCTACTTTAATGTCAAACTCAAACAACTCTCCTGTCAACTCTGCTCAACATTGTGAGCTGCAATAATCATTGTAACCTTGCCTCCAAACGTCCCCCCACCACCTGCGTAGCCGTGAAATTTTCCAAGGTATTTGCAGGAAAGTTTCCATCTTTTGCTGTCACTTTTTTTTGTCCCCAGGCTTCGGCAACCCGGCCAACGTGACCTTCTACACTGAGAAGGTGGACGCGCCAGTCAAATTGCGAATGGTCGCCATTGACGAGTTCTCCTATGCTGTGAGTTGTTCAGTCATGCGTGCACAGTCTTCGATCGCGCTGGACTTGAGTGTTTACATAAAGTCTTATGTTGTTTTCAAATGTTGCGCGGTGGAAGAAGTACTGATGAAATTTTTGTGTTTTCTTCTGAACGACTGTTCCTTCAATTACGTAATATTAACCACAACTCACCAACTCCTAATCTATTTTTCTTTTGTGACTGTTCTCTCTTTACACTAATTGCATTGCTCTGCAGCATATTCGTAATGTGATAAACATACGAAATGGCCATTACTCTTTTTTCAGTATACCCTGCCGAAACGTACAAAATGTTGTCCTTTATGGGGTAATCGACCAACTTCATGTTGTCATAACCAAGAAAACCTTACCTTGCTTGCATTGTTCCCATCGCTACAACGCCACGTACGTGGAGTTGAGTGACGCAACCTCCTCACCTTCATAGAGAAAAACGCTTGAGTCGCACTTCGCGTTCAACAAATGTTTTTTCAGGTTTTGCATAGCAATAAAAATATGTAGCAAAACTATCAGAACATATTTATTTGTGTAGTCACCGTTGGTTAGATTTAGGTTATGAGTTACTGAAAGTCACGAAGCACACATGACTTTCCTGCAAGAGGCCATTTGTTTACGAAGTACAGGTTGCATGGTTTATCTGGCGTGATGATTTTGTTCCTTACGCTTGCTTGGCAAAAACATTCACTTGTCGATAGTAGTTGGCATGGTCAGTTGCCATGGTTCAACGGCCATCACCATTGCTTTTACTTATCCCCATACGTAATGATGAAATTAAGTTTTCATCATTGTCCACAAGATACGTTCATAAGCAAAAAGTAAACTCTTACGTTTTGGTCATTTCTGAGTGCTACGCGTTCACGCGTCTAGTTCATATTAATCCCGCAACGGAACTCCCCATCCCTGAACGTTACATCGACCACTACACCAAGAACACCTTTGACTCTGTTGCAATTTCTTCATTCCAAGGTGAAATTTGATGTGAGCTCCCGGGACATGAACGAAGTTTATCATCACATGGTGCGGAGCATCCACGTTTATCTCTGCAACGGTCGGGACGTTCAGACTCCGGCCAACTGCTGCAAAGTTGAAGATCTGACGAACGGCACCAGGGAGTTCCTGTTGAACCATATCGAGTGCGATGAGTTGAAGCCGCATCAGTGGTGAGTGCTAGGAATGAGTTGACCACCCCTCACTGCAAGGACTGGGTTAACCTCCAGGTGAAATCGTGCCCTTCTGTCCAAGGAGTTTTGATGGGTTCGTTCTGTGCTTGCTGCAGATTCTGCCCAGGACTTAGCTCTTCATGTCTTCGGCATAAACCTTAGAGCCATGCTTAAGGCCTTCGTTACCGAAATCAATAAGCCGTCAGCGTTTGCCTATGTTGTTCTCTCAACTCCTACCTCCCAAATATAGCTTATTTTTCTCTCGTTGTCTTGTTTTCGACAGTTCTTACTATTTTAATTGCGTATTTGGGGTAACGACCAGGTTTGCGTGGGGATTACCCGCGGTCTCTTTAAACCTCGTTCAGGTTTTGCAAAAGCCGATGGTCCTGTTATCGTTTTTCTCATTCCTGCTCTTTTCTATTCGGACGTGATCTCCTTCGCAGGATTGTCTCCTTCTGCCAAGCCTCCCATTGATATTTCCCATGTGTTCTCCCGTTGTCGAAATGATCTTCGTAAATTTATTCCTCAAACTTGTGAAAATCGTTCAGCCCTGACGTTACACGAGGCAAAAAGCGCTTTGAGTCACGTATTTCGACACAAGGCGTGGTCTTCAGTAAACTAGACTTTGCTCCCTGCTTGTATAAACCGTGCGTTTGACTCACTCAGTTGTTCTTCACATCAGCTCTGATTTCAGAACCACTAACATTACCCCCCGTTCTATAAGCGTGCCCCAAAAGTGCGGACAATATCCACCTTCAGATCCGATGTTCGCACAAACCTTTGGGACTGACTTGCATCGGCAAATGTTCACCCACTTCTTTTCCACAGGTACACACTTATTCTGACCCTGGGTTGCGCGCCTACCTTGCCATGCGGGTCCCAGGCCAGCAAAACGTTCCAGGTGGACAACCAGGAGACGTACGCACCTTCTCCTTCCACTGGCGGTGGTGGTACCTCTGTGGTGTTGAGCAAAACAAGCCTGATCGCGATTGCTGTGTCGGCGTTGGCAATCATCCTTGCTTTAGTCGTTGCAATGGTTATTGCGGTAAGTTGCGTGTTTTGGACAAAATATTGTGGACCGTTGCGATGACAGCACAACTAGCTCCGTAAACTGCTTAAATTTTTCGCCCCTTCCCCCCCAAAAAAGGTAAGTTATTAGGAACGGCTGCGATTGAATCATCATTCCAGCTGTGCGGCATATTTCGTGCGCGAGTCTTTTTGGAAATTTCATGTTTGTTTCTTTTCGAAGATCGTGGAATGTGTTGGCAATTCTATGATTGTTACCTGCACGAAACTTACTACAGTTTAAACTACCGCGGCTGTCTTGTTCGGCAGGATTTCTCACGCTTTGATTTTTTTTGCAAGGTCCTCATCAAATAACGACACGAAAAGAGTTTTCGTGAATAACAATCGCTTTGCGAAAACGCGCCTGTTGTTTGTCGCAGGTGCGACGTCGCATGCACTACCAGCAAGCATACAGCGCGTTCGTAGCCTCCCACTACGACCCGCAATCCGGCGAAGCGGTCTTCGTCGATGGCGCCGATTACGACAACGGCCTGGATGACGTCGACGCAGAGACGCCGATGATCTCGGGATTCGCCGACGACGAACCGCTGATCGTTGCTTAGCAACCCTTCTCCGTTCGCCACGGACACTGGTTGAAGTCAAAAGGTGTCTCTTCCGTGCCGTTGCGTCACTCAGCATCTACGCGAAACTGCCGTGACGTAAATGTATATTAAGCACTGGGAGTCGTCATGTGCTTGTTGCTTAGCAACCAAGTCATCCAGAAAAAAGCGTTTGTCATCTCCGCGCGCTTTACTGTTGTGCGTTTTATAGTGAGCTTGTTGTCGCAGAAACTGCTGTGGTTTTGAACGATATTGCGAGAGGTACTTTCAGCCGAGATGCATGCTCGGGTGTTTTCGTCAAGTTTCGCAACAGGTCACGTCGTACCGCTTGCACTTTCGTCACAAACAAAAACTCACATTTTAGGTTCGCCAGTGTGGTTCACAAGCTAAGCAGTTCTGCCCACAACTACTATGCAACAAGCAGAGACGTTTGTGTACGACAGGCCTCGTGAATGGCCGGGGTGTCTTTTACAGGATTTATCGCCTTTTTTTTTTTGCACAACCCTTTCCTGATAAACCTCCATTTTCCTGCCTGCCGGGTTGAGCATAGTGGTTGTTTGGTTCGGTTGCTAAGGTGTTGGGCAGGTCGCGTCGCTAGATATCCGTCGCTTTTAGAATTTTTTGGTAATTCCGCATGAAGCGTAATCGATCGTGCGTATATCTTTCAGCAGTTAGTTTGTGTTAAACCCCTTAAAGATTCCTCTGTGCTACTTCTGCCTAGGGTTTTAATTTTATGTTACCGGGGTCTTCATCTGTAAGTTTTTAAAAGACCAATCGAGATTTGCGCGATTTTAAATGAAAACACTGGAAATTGTCTTTAGCAGAAAAAAATATGTAAGTATTCGGGTATTCAGATACTGTACAAAAAACAAGCATACTAGTTTAGAAAAAATGTAATAAAAACTTAAAATCCAGAAACATTTTCCTGTATCTTCCAATCTTAACGATGGTCTCGATGCATGTTGCCACATGCCGCGCATCCATCCTTACAACGATGGAAGGAGCCTAGATTAGCTCCATTCGCACTGGGCAAAGTTGGCGACAACCCCCCCCACACCGTAAAGCGTGTCTGAGCCCCCCACCCGTTTATTTTCGGTTCCCCGATAATACGATACACATGATCGAATGATCCACCTTCGCGTTATGAAGCTGTGCTGTGTTAATGTTTAATACGCGCCAATATTGATCAACTGCGACACTCGCTCGGATCTCACTGTCGTCGCCAAGTTAGCTTCTTCAGTTTCTGGTCATCACGTGACAGTGCAGGTCTGTGAATCGCGCCCGCTTGTACTTTATCTGAAGCAACAAGCGCTTCCCTCCACTTGACCCTAAACTGAGCCTTCAATTTTTATCACAGTTTTTAAAAGATTTCCAGCACCTCCATCCACGCGATTGAAATGCGCGTTTAGCATCAAGACAGTGTGTTGAAGTGAAACCGTTCAAAAAACTCCGCTTCTATGTCTTGTGTTCGATGCTTCAATTGCTGTCAGTTCCGGTCTGGAGTGTCGCGTGTTTTTTATCGCTGGAATTTGCGCCTCTAACGTTGTACGTGCTGTGCTAGTCATCGCTTTGCCTTGCCGCTGACGTTCTGTTTTGAAAGCAAACACGTGCCCGTGCGAAACCATGGTAACCAACTTTGTACGACGCCAGATTCCGTCTCGAACCGCGCCAGTCGTCAAGACGCACAAGAGAGACGTATGAAATGCTAACGCCACCGCTGGAAAAGGCAGCTGCGTGGCCTGAGGCACCGTTTTTCCATCTTGTGGGTGGCAGGAAAGGTGGGGACGGGGTTTTGTTGAAGCAGCCTTGCGTCTTCTGCGGACAATCACATCACGAACGGCCCCTTATCATTTGCGTTGCTGTGTGTGTCATTGGTGGTATGTTTTTTTAATGCAACCAATATCACAATATTGGTACGTTCGCTTCCATTTTTGTCTGTCCCTTGGTCAGCTCAGATCAGGTCCGTAGCCACGTTTTCAGGTTTGGGTTTTTCATTATATGTTTAAAACAAATTTTTCTGGGCACAACAAAATTTGTGGGGTAACTACCCCCGAATGTGGCTACGGGCCTGGCTCAGATCGCTACTCTTAAAGTGTTGTGCTTTTCTTCGAATCAACCTTAAGTGTCTGCGATGCCATGGACCTTCATACTGTACCTGGGCAAGAACAATCAACCCCATCTTGTTCTCGTTCCGATCACACAGTCGAGTTCAGTTTGTGTTTTCGCGACTGTGTTGCTTAACGATGCACTTTGTTCCTTTTTTCTTGTAAATAGTAAAAAAACTTTCGGAAGATCTGCCATGTGAGACCAGTAGAAGCGCAGTTCAGCACGAGTTGCAATCCGAACCGGTCGAGGCTCCCGTGGAATTGAAGGTTGCTGACGAGAATGGCCGGTGCTGGAGCATCGCGTCAACGTCGACAACGTGTTCAACACAGCTGCGAATCCCGGGAAAGGGGGGGAGACGCGCAGCAGAACACTTCCGGACTCGACGTGGTGGGCCGGGATTTTAAGAGCGTGGACCACTTTACAGGCCCGTAATTATGGGGGCAAGCTCCCCTGGAAAAATGTGTTGGACATAGTTTAAAAATTTGGGCCGCTCAGAAAACTCTTCGCATCCCCTGGTGTCCCAGGCTGGTTACGGGCCTGCCACGTGACCAGTGGAACAGATCCAACGATACTTGCGAAATGTGTTCAGATTTCTGATCAAAACTCCAGTACATTTTTACCGGATTCCGCGCGGATCCACATGGAAATAAAGGAAAAACACGCCACTTCGGCGAGATATTCGCTTTTTTATTCCTTGTTAAATGTTTTTTCAACCAACCCATCTGCGAGATAGTGTTGATAAATATATATCAGCAGGTTAGTTTGCGTTCATGGAAAAGAACGCGTTCGACAATTACAGAAAGCTGTGGAGAGGCTTTGCAGTAGTGTACAGCAGCTACAATAAGTCAGTAGCTCTTGCAAGGCAGGAGCAGGAAAGAACGGTGAGGTCTACGAGGATTACAAGCACTGCTCCCAACACGTATCTGCGCACATCAGTCTACAAATGAAACAATAAACACAAGTTTGTGAAGGAGAAAAACAAAACCCATTTCTATTAACTACTTCGCCGTTGTGGTTCTGGCGACGAATGAGACTTGTGGTGCATTTCTATGACGAATTTCTGTCTTTTCGGTGTTGTGGAACATCATAGCTTAGAGCCTTAGAAATTATTTTCATCGTAATGTCTAAGAGAACTTGTTTCATTTTCAACCAATATTCCTGCATTCCTTCCGGTATATTGGCTGGCCAGCGACCGACATCGTTGCTTCAAGTGATAGCGTCAGCCATCTCGTCTCATGTTTTTCGATGATACATCTTGACGTCCTGCTACCGCACCGCTGGTTAAACTAGGTCTATTTTCATCGTTACGTAGGTCCAAGTCTGTCACAACATGTTCTTCGATTTTCTGTCTTCTAACAGGGTCCGCAGGGGGAGGCAAAACGGGCGTTTGACCCCCTTCGAAATTAGGACGAAGAAGGAATAATTTCTGGAAAATGTGAAACCAGCAGTTTAATTCTAATTAGTTGGGTTAATTCTACCAATACCTTAAATGTGAAAGAGTCTTCCTACACCATGACTTGATATGAAAAAAAATGGATCTAACAACTGCATGACGTTTTCTACGCACATACAGAAAATTTCATCTAAAAATTCCCTTTTTGGTGGTGGTGCTCGATTGTGGCTTCGTTTTCGCAAAAACAACCATTTTCGCGCGTGTGGACTGAGTGGATCAAACATAAGCGAGTTATTGCGAGCAGAGGTCCGCAAATACATTCTGGCGCGACCCTAAAAAATATTTCTAAATTTCTCGCGACCCCAACCCTTTCGTGAGCATGTAATGTTGTGGAAAATACTTCATAATTTAATATCAGTAAGACTACTATTGAGAATAGCAATTTTCTTGAATAAAATTGTATAAAATAAGTACATAAAACAGATTGCATTTATTCTGTCTAATAAGAATGACTAATTTAAATTATTTCGCGATTGCAGAGTAGGAGGTCTCACTATTTGCGAACCCCTGGTTTAGAGGACATTTGCAGCTTTCCCCAATTTACAATACTGTCTTTATCACATTTGCGAATTGTATCGTTAGCTCTAAATACCTAATCGTGTTTGGGATGCAAGTAGCGTACAAAAATGCTACAGCATTCACATTTCATACCATTTACCGACATAAAATCCAAAACATTTTTTAAACGCGTTGAGGAACACCAGCCGGTACAGTAACAACTACATACAGTCCGTCAATCAGTCCCTAAGATTTGGACAAGATTCACGTCTTACATGTGCGCACAAATTTAGTAGAAGGTCTACTTCGAACGGAAGTCGGCGTCTTAGAGCAAGTTGCTATTGGGCTTCGATTGAACGTGTGCTGGTGTACATTAGAAACGTGTAATATAAAATGCGCAACCATTATGGCGGCCACGATGACTCCTTGCTCAACTGCAAAATACATATTTTGCACTTATAGCATGGACATTTTCACTAGTGCTTTTGCAGGAAAGCTTGACCAGCAAATGGTGGCTGTCATTAAAGTACAGTAATCTCCCGGTCAAGTTCGCAATTTGAATCTGAACTGTTTGTGCGAACTTAGCAGTTGTGCTTTTAACTCAACTGCATTAGCAAACAGATGCTGATCATTAGGGCCAATGTTTGGAGACTGTTTGATGCTTTGACTGAAGCTAACTATTCTTTTTAGCAAGGCATATAGTATTCACATAAATTATGCTATTCACTTCACAGTGTTAGGCAAAGCCAAGCGTTTGAGTGACAGAGGTTGGAATTAGACTCTCAAGTTGAGACAGCCAAACCATCCAACTGATCTAAGTTAACGAAACATCACACGACAGTAGTGAGGCTGCCAGGATCTAGCAGCAAGGGGGGCCAAAAACCAGAAGGGGGCGCCATATTTTTAAAATACAGTATCAGATGTATGTAGCAACGGGGGGAACAAAAGTGAAATGGGGAGGCACTGATTTCAAATAGGGGGCCGGGCACCACTGGCCCTCCGCTGGCGACGGCCTTGGAGGCTGCTATGAGAAAAATCTGTGCGAAGCGGGCATTGGCGCAATTAGGTGGGGGACACGAGGGACGCGTCCCCCCCTCTTTTTCAGACAGTGAGGATATAATGTGCCATGTCCCCCCATTTTTTCTCTTCAGGTTTCGCAATATATTGGCTTCACACCGACGTGTCCCCCCCACATTACAACAAAATTGCGCCCATGGAAGCGGGAAGTTATGCGCAAACGTTCTGCTCTAATGTCTGAAGATACAAAAAATAAAAAGTTAGTGCGTCTGTCCGCAGATTTACATAGCTGGATGGTAAGGTATTTCTTTGGATTGATTATATGCATTGAGCAAACTACCCGTTCCACCTTCACTCATCATTTTGAAAGCAAACGAAATTGTTGAAAAATTATATCAAATCGTGAACTTTAGCAATATAATGTTTCGTGTTTAACATTTTTTATGACATGTTGTCACGTTTCATTTGTTGTAAATACCAATAAACTGCTGAAAAAGTTGAATCCAGATTTTGTCATAATTTTGTACGAACTTAACAGGGATATTACTGTAGAATATTGGAACTTTATTACAAACCAACTTTCAAAACTTGTCAATTCAATTAAAATAGACTTATTTGCCGGCTAAAATCTGAAAACAATTATTCAGAAAAATGCACTAAAAATGTTCCTTTCATGGATGATGCTTTGAAAACAAGGGGTATTAAATATTCAAATGTTGCGACGTTGTTGTTGTTTGTCCCGCTGCCAAAATTTCTGGCTACGCGCCTGTATGGCAGGGCCGAATTAACCATTGGGCAAACCGGGCAAATGCCCGGGGCCTCGCGCGTGAATATCAAAATACTCCTTTACTGGTTTTTCAGGTTTTTAGGCTGTTCACCACGCGTCGAAAATGTAGAGCTTTTTGATGACTGCGTAAGTATATGGCAGGGATGGGCAGTAGCGGACACAGGCTGATTTTGGTGAGGGGGATGCGATGTCGATTTGCAATGAACCCAATGCTTCACAGAACCATAATGCGTAAATCAATCACTTCCACATCCGTACATTTACGAGGAAACAAGTCTAAGCTTGGTTTAGAAGAAGCTTGAGTGATAAAACTGGTCAAACTTTAACACTGCACCGCCACGGAACCAACAAGCAAATGTGGCACATAACAGCGATCTGACGTAGTCACTGGCGTCGGCGCAGGTACATCGAGGACTCGAGATGTCGTTCACGTGACGGCATAATACTTATTCTCATCGTACGTTACGTTTGTTACATCACAATTACCGGTGGCCGTAGCCAGCATAGTGCAGTAGCGCTGTTTAACTTGTATGTTGCAGCAAGTGAGCGTAGTCACTTGGATGCGGTTTAGATTGGTGCTCTTGAAATGGGGAACCTTATAGTTTTTAATTGTCGTTTGGAATGGTGTGCAACAGCCATAGTAATTTGTGCATAACATTTGTTATTGCAGGTAATTTTGATCAAACAATAACAAGCGGGTTGATTCTGTTTATTTTGCAACTGAAATTAAAGAGAACGGAAAGAAACAAAACAATTCGTAATGAGTGAAAGCACGATCATTCATGGGCGTCCGCAGAAATTCTTCCAGGTGGGAACATCGACATTTTGTTTATCATTTTCAAATTGCTGACGATCAGTGTTCCCTCTAAGATAATTTTACGCTGAACAAATATTTGTTTTAGTGAGTATGATTATTTTAGGGCTGAGTAAGTGGAGTTTTCAATGAATTACAAACTTTGTGAATTACATATTAAATATACAATCTTATCAAAATACGAACAAAACACATATTTCATTCAAATAGCTCCTTGTTATCGGTGGAGTTTCCATTGCTTTGGAATGTTGCAAGTGCGCGAGAATGAGATTTCACTGCGCAACAGTTCTGGTGGTCCTGAGTATTTGCGCACCTTATAGGGAACATTGCTGACGATGCAATGCAAATGG
>Ga0210059_1007284_pt1 | contig 17611 bp, 15 predicted proteins | sample Ectturendosymbi2_FD_188042 | JGI IMG/M metagenome (GOLD analysis project Ga0210059, IMG submission 188042) | Ecteinascidia turbinata endosymbiont from Florida, USA - Sample 2 (SPAdes) (version 2) | ecosystem: Host-associated > Tunicates > Ascidians > Unclassified | place: Key West, Florida... | reverse complement strand
TCAGATGTGCGTTGATGACCATGGTCCATTTTGACAAAATTATGAAACAAACCCAGGGACAAGGTTCTTATTGAAATTTGTGAATGTGGGCAATAAGTAAACCAAGTTTATTAACTCTTTGGCATCCGGCTGCTTTCAAGGATTTTCGGAAAAAATAACCTAAACGCGCTTGGCTTTGTGCGGGAATTTCTCCGGTCTGGCATGCTCTACAGACTCGGGAAAAGTCTCAAAAGACGCAGCAAGTCTTCTAGTCTGTACTCGAAAAAAAATTTTTGCTTGGGGTATGCGCTTTTTTTGTGAGTGACGTCATAAGTGGAGGACTTTTAAGCCACCTTGGCCCACTTTGCCTAGCCCTGGGCGCCAACCGTTAGGTGGTAGTATTTCGCTGAAGTTTTTACTGGAAACTAGGCTACAATCCGAGTCTTTTGATAATTTGGATGACCTGCTGGGGTTTCGGTTTCAAAAGTTGTGATGTAAGTTAGTAAAAATATTTGACTAATTAGCTAATTAATAATTAATTAATTTGTTTGTTTAGATCATAAGTTTTGAACCAGAAATGCTAGAAAGTCGATCAAAGGCTCAAAAGACTCGGACTCGAGCCTTGTTTCCAATGAAAACTTCAGCGAAACACTTTGGCCTAGCAGTTGGGCCCTAGGCCAGGCAACATGAGCCAAAATGACCCTAAAACTACTTCACTTACGACGTCAGTCACAAAAAACACCCCCAACCGAAAAATTTTTTTCGAGTGCAATCTACTAGACTGGCTGATCCGTTTGAGCCCTTGAACGGTTCTCTAGCGCAATCGGCAGAGGAGCTAAGGCATTGGTAAGGCAACCGAAAACTGCTGTTTTTTAGGCCAAAATCGAAGTGCGAATATATTGTACGCCGGTTCTCAAAGTGTTAAAATTAGTGTTTTCATTATCCTTGTAGTCTGCCTTGTGACTGAAGGTTTATACTGGTCTGAAAATAGTTCATGACTTGAAAAGGTTGGGAAACACTAGGTTAAATACTTAAAAAATGTCATGCAATAATTATTACTTGTTTGGCAACTACATTGCAGAAAGTGGACGTTATATTAATTGTCTTTTGGGTGAAAATTGGTTTAATTTTTGGTACAATGTCTCACCAAACTCTTCTTTGCTCAAGGTCCTGGATAATTTTCTTGCACTGAAGTTCCCAACACTGAAGAGATATGGTGCAGAAGGAGCTGAAAGCATGATTGTATTTGTTCACTATTATATGAAGCAAATATGCAATCATAAAATAAAAGAGCTTATTATTGGCATGGCTCACCGTGGGAAAAGCAATGTGTTGCTAGGAGAACTGAATTTTTCACCAGAGGTGTTTTGCATTTACAAACAGTTTTTTTATTGTTTTCAAAGACTGCAACTTTTTACTATGGTTTATTTTGCATTGCCCGATGCTCTGGGAGATTTCCATACTATTTATAATACTTGGTAGCATGCTAGTAATAAAATTGTTTCTAGAGTTTTGTTTAGCATTAACATTTTCAGTGCCAGGTTATTTTGTAACCAGTTAGCATTTCTGGTTAAAAAGTTGTAGCAAAAACGTCATCATTTTGGCAAAAAAAATAAAAATTGATTTTTTATCCCAAGTATGGCTTCTTGGCCATGAACTTTGAACCAGACACGTTAGGAAGCTAATCAAAGACTAGGACCTTAGCCTAGTCTCCACCAAAAACTTGAGTCAAAAATTGGCTCTTGAGGTTGGCGCCCAAGGCCTGATGGCCTCAGCCAAAAAAGCTTAAACCTATCCCACTTATGCCATCACCTGCAAAAAAACGAGATCCAAACTTCCAATTTTTTTAATAGGAACTGGAAGACTTGCCGCATCTTTTGAGGGTTTGAACAGCTCTCTCGCACAATCGGCTGGTGAGTTGTGTTGCTGAGTGAATGCTAAAAGCATGGTTCACAAACTGTCCCAACTCCTAAAGTGTTAATTAATTAAGGGATTCATTACTTATATAGTAGTTGTTAGGCCATAACTTTTAACCACCAATGCTAAAAATCCAATCAAGGCTTTAAAGACTCAGATGATAGCTTAATTTCCACTAGAAACTTCAGTCAAAAAATTGGCTTTTAGCATTGGCACCTCAGGCCCAGTAACCTGGGCCGAAATGCTGAAACCTATCCCACTTGTGACGTCATCCACAAAACCTCCAAACTTTCCATTTCTAAAAATCTCAACCAGAAGACGTGCTGCATCTTATGAAGGTTTGAACAGCTCTCTAGCTCAATCGGCTGGCAAGTTATGGAGTTGCAAAGTGGAGCGAAAATAGTGGCTAATGCAGGAGCTTAATGTAGAAATATTTTGCACATTGCCAATATAGGTGTTAAAGTGCAATGTAACGTTTGATGATTTGTGCACACAAACTTTGAATATGATGTGTTCATATTTTGCAGAAAAATTTTTGCATGTGTTTTTGATGACTTACAGTAGAACTTCATTCTCACTGTTTGACTTGACTGAGTTCCTCATTATCTAACGTCTTGGCCTATGATCAACCAACTATTCCTGTCTTTAGCCCCATACAACCTCATGTGACTAGTCCAGTGTCTTGTATGCAGTTGTACAGTAGAATTTGCCTAATTCGTCACCGCAAGGGGATTAGAAAAAGTGACGATTTAGGCAAAGTGACAAATTATGCAAACAGGTGAAAACTCTATCATAGCAGCTCATATACTTTATCATAGTAACTCGTGCACATAGTGCTTTCATTTGCAGTAAAATGCAAGTTTATGACATTATGGTTTTTTACTAAATTAAACTCTTTAATTCCTCTACTCCAGGGGTTGGCAATTAGCAGCCCGAGGGCCACACGTGACCCGCCATAGCATTTTCAGTAGCCCACGAATGCATTCAGAAAGAATCTTAAATCTGAAATTTCCTCCAGCTTAATGCCGAGGCTAACCTGTCAGAGACTTGCTTCTATTTCCACTAGAAGGTACGGCCCTTGGCATAATGCAGACTTCCAAAAGTGGCCCCTGAGTCAAATTAATTGCCCACCCCTGCTCTACTCTATCTAGACTCCTGCATTTAAAATACACCTTTTAAATCTTTAAACTTTAAAGACTTTCTGCATTCTATCAATGGGTAGTCAGGCTGGGCTTCACACCTCGTGTATAAATTGATAAAAACTTGTGAAGTGCAACAATTCTTATGTAAAGATCCTTAATTTGTTTGAATTCCCACACGTACTAGCTGCTTAGACATCAAAACCAAAACTGTAAATGACTGATTAACTGAACAAAACGCTTCTCAGGTATAGAAAGAAGTGACGAATTAGACGAACAGAAATGTATACAAAAGATAGGAATTCTGCTGGGACCGATGAAAAAGTAATGAATTAAGCGAATTGACGAATCAGACAAATTCTACTGTATCGTCTTTACAGGCAGCATCAATGTTATATTCGTATACAAAAAATGTTTATGTGCATTTCATGACTGAATGTACAGTGATGTGTAGATCAATGTTTATTATGTCATTGCTTGGTGACTGTTGAAAAAAGTCCTAATACAATTTAGGGGTTTGGAATTTGGATGTGCATGTTATGTTGTTTCTTGTCAGAGTCTATTTCGAAAGATAAAAGGATTGAGCGAATTTCCCAGAAATGTTATGTCGATTGCAACTGGTGATGTTCTCTCACATTTGTTCATCTCTACTGATCTTCTATTTCATGTTGATCAAAAGCTACACATTAGCCTTCTTCCATGTCCTTCACATTTAGAAGTAAGATGTCTGCTGCTGATACCATTTTGTTATGTGTTAATTACTGTTGATAAAATATGTGTATTCGACTTTGTGCAGGTCATGGCATGTTGTAGTCTGAACAAGGGCATGATATCAGTTGCAAGGTGCACAGTTGATTCTAAACCCAATGTTCAATAATTTATGGTACATTTCAAAAAATAATGTAGGAGGTTTCTATTTTGAATTTATATGATGTAGCATGAAAAACACTTTGTTTAGATGGCATTAGACATGCATAATTAGGCATTAGTTTGGGGAAATACTTATATAGGAAATACTATAATAATCAAGTGATCCAGAGCTGTATATCTGACTTCGACAAAAACTCATGGAATTCCATAAGGGTCATTCCATGTCAATTGTCCCAGCCAGTCAACCCACCATCTCAGATTTTACTCAAATTTAATGGGCGGATAGAACTTTTTATCAGGGCTGCAGAAGTGCAGAGTCGTATGTAAAATGTCTGACTCCTACCTTTATATTTTTTTCAATTCTGACTCCGCCATTTCCAAAATTTCTGACTCCTGACTCTGAAGTTTGCCTATCATTTTATTTATATAACATTTACTACTCATAAAAATTAATTATAGTCAAGTCATCACATACATTTAATTGGTTGCTGTGACTAGCCCCAGGTTATTCTCGAATTTCCACTTTCTTCTGTAGTATTTGCCCCTTTTCTTGTTTTTTCGTTGAGTTGTTTGACCATACTCACCAGATTGGAGGCATTATCTGTGACAATGCATAATACATGTATGGCCTTTCTGAAAGTCATCGTTCTGCAACACATTTTTTCCAATTGTGTTAAGAACTTGCTGGGATGTTGGGCTTGAGTGTCTCTTGTAGATAAGGTTTTGGTGTAATTTTGTTCTTCATCTACATACTTGACATAAATGGCAAGTAATTGTCATGATGGCACTGGTGTGTGCATGCATCCATTTACAAGTAAACAAGTTTGTTGCTTCGCTTGCTCTTCAGCTGTTTCTTTGACTTACATATTTGTCAAGTACTAGTTTCTTTATGTTATTTCTGTTTAGAGACACTCGTGGTTTTCATTCCAATTCGCCAGTAAGTGCTAATACTTCGGGTTGAGAAAAGAACTTCAGAGAAATGCCACTGAAAATAGTCATGTCAGAAATATGTAACTGCATCTGGAGTCATTGTTATAGTCACTTCATCATTAGCAAAACACTGTCAGAGTTGCTGTAGCCTTAGCAGGCTTCTTTGCGGTACTCAGAGTTTTAGTATTTGATGCTATAGGTGTTCCAGACGAAGCTGAAGACAGCCCAAATGTCTTTCTAAGTTAGAAGTATGCATAGGAGCATGACCTTTAGGAGTAGTACCAACGGAAGCACTGATATTTTCATTACACATTCTTTCTTCACCATCTTCGCTTATTATGTACTGGCATACTTAAATATCAAATCACTGGTTAATTTAAAATATTAACTTGCTGAAGATTTATGTTTTCTTTCTTTTGAGCGAGTTCTTCTTTTATCCACTGCTTGGCCACGCTAGATTTCGGGGCAGGTGTTGAGCAGTGAGCCCCTCGGTGTTCAGCGGGAGTATGTTGGGTCATGGGTCATCTTCGGCAGCATTTCTGCTGCCGCGCCTTGAGAAGGGTGTTGTTTGACCCATCCCACGCTGAACACATCCAGCGCGAGTAGCGGTGGTTGCTCTCATGATGACAGATTTGGTAAGCATTTCAGGAAATTCCGTAACAGGGAGGGCCACGTGAAGACATCTGTCCTCCCCCCCCATGATTTATGTTTTGACACCATGTCACGGGTGTACCACGTTTTACAAAAAAAGTAAAGAATAGTTTTGACGTTTTATTAAGTTAGCTACAGTGTTACATTGTTTCAGGACATGCAAGCTGTGTAATGTGAAGTATAAAAATAAAACTGTATCGTCTGTCACACTCGGTGATAAACTTCCCAACGTCACACTTAAACTTCAAAGTAATCATCCTTTCGGAACCATCTACCACACTGACTGTATTTTTTTCACTAAAACATAACTACCACATTTTCTCGTACATCAGTTGTGCCTGGCCAAACATCATCCTTTCAAAGTAACTGTATGAAATATTCGTGTCACAACCATTTTTGTAAGTTCTACTCCGCGGAAACACACTTGGTGGCTTGTAGTGAATACAACTATGCAACGGATGTTCGCTTGGGTATGCAATATGCACGATCTTTCATGGTTATCCATTATCGCTCAGAGAACTATCTGGGCAATGTTGATTGAGCAATGACACACAAAGCAGTTGTAATTACGGGTTACTCTGTACACACTAAGCAATAAGAAGTGTTCATTCAAAAAAACGTTCTTCCTATGATGCTGGGTCTTTCAGCTGAAACTAATTAATTTTGTTGCAACTAGCAATCATTGGAAATTGTGGTGCAAAGCGAGCATTCTCTGTTTCAATAAAAGTTTGCAAAGAAATTTTGCCATTTCAACAGGAATTCCCAACTTAGAAGTGTGATGTAAAAATGATTCATTTAGTCTTCCCGAGTCGAATAAAAAAATCTGACTCCGACTCCAAGTGTGAATCAGACTCCGCCCAAAAACCTCTGACTCCTTTTTCTTTTTAATGGCAAACTAGAAGACTTACTGCATCTTTTGAGGTTAGAACAGCTCTCTAGCTTAATCGCCTGGTGAGTGACGGAGTTGCAAAGTGGCATGAAAATTGTGGCTAATGCGGGAGGTCAAAGTACAAATATATTGTACACCGGCAGCAAATGTGTTAAAAAATGGGTGGGTGGTATTGGGTTGGGTCCAATTACATCAACTCTGACATCACTTGACATGGAATAACCCACTTCGAGTTTTTAGGAATGCTATGGGTTGTTAATCTCAATGAAAAATATTTCTGAGGTGTATTGTGATAGGGTATTGTAATTTGCTACATCTTTTCAGCAATGTTTTGAGTGTATTTCAAAAATGTAAATTATTTAAAAAAGCTATGGCGAAGTTAGTCAGAACTGTTGAAATTTAGAAATGACATTTTTTTATATTCATAATTGTTTCATGTGTTGAATATTTTGCAGTTTAAGGTTTAGCAGTATAACATCCAAAAAACAGTATTTTTGCAGTGACCGCCCTTGTGACAATGTTGGTTTTAGAGTGTCAATCCTGTTACCATGGGGAAATGTCGAGGAAGACAGCAGACATTAATGGAGGGGGACTATTCGTCAAATGATTCATCTAAACGTGGCAGTCTTGTTGCAAATTTGCTTATACATGGAGATGCAGCATTTACTGGACAAGGTATGATAGTTGGGCTTTGACCTGAGGTGTTTTTTTGGTTTGTTTATTTGATTTTTTCAAATATTACTTTGGTTTGAATGTATTCTAACTGTTTTTCTATGTGACTAGTGTCTGTAGCTGCTGAGAGGAAACATCTTAAAATACCTTTGCCGTGATTGTTTTCTTGATCCTTGCAATGAGTTGAGGTTGAAGAAAACAAATTGTTAGTTGGACAAAAACTATGTTGTAAGGTTTGCACAATTTTTTAACATGCACAAGCACAAATGTGTTAAATTGAGTTGTCACTTGTGAATAGATGCTGCAGTATTGAATATTGTTGAAGTTAATGCTTTCTTACTTAGTTTTTTTGTTGTAGTCGTCAATTTAGCTTGATCAGTTTGTGACTAATAAATGATCTCTTAACTAGAGATTGACTGATGTGGCTTTTTTGGGGTCGATACCGATATATCGGCAATTCATGGACAGATAACCTATACCTATAACCAGGTTTTTTTCAAGGAAAATGTTACGTACCTGGTATGGACCTACTGGGATCTGATTTCTCGATTCTAGGGACCCGAATTTCTCTTGATTCTAGGTACCGGATTATAATTTTCGCTGATTGCAGGGACCCGATTTTCAATTATAAGGACCCGAATCAGGTACCTAGAACACCTTAAAAAAACTGCCAATAACCAATTTTTCCAAAATTTTTTCATGTATTCTATGCCTCACCTTCTTTCAAAAACTTTAAAAATCATGATATATGAACCAAACTTTCTCAAATTGCAACAATTTCAATATTTTGCGATGATTTTAAATTCATCTTTATTTTGGCTGGGAAGGCAGACGCGTACTTCATGATTCATCTTGTCTGCTTGTTTGTGAAAACGCACCTGCGTACCTAGAAATTGGCCTAAAATCAAGCATATTTCAGTTGTCTTACCAACCCCATAGCTGCTCAGGTAATTGCACTAGAGAGCTGTTCAAACCCTCATAAGACTTGGCATGTATTCGAGTCTGCAATGGAAAAAAAAAAATTTGCTTTTGTTTTTTTTGTGAGTGACATCACAAGTGAGGTAGGTTTTTGGCCATTTTGGCTCATGTTACCTGGACTAGGCTCCAACCGCTAGATGGAAGCGCATCTAGCCTAGCCTAGAAAAAAGGGCTCTTTCACGGAAGGGCAAGTTTTCATATCACTTTTCAGCATAAAACCACGTTTTCTCTTAAGACTAGAAATCGATCGATGAATTTTGCGATGTTACCAAAGTATCACATCGGAAAAATTTTGCCGATATACAGCATATCGGCAATATTTGCTCATAAAAGCCGCTACACTAGTTTTCTGCACGGAGTGTTCAGAAACCCAAGTTGCTACTTGGTCTCTGATTAATTAAAGCAAATTCTCTGTACTGTTCCTTACGACATGCAGCCCTTCGACTGCACAAGTAGTGCGCAATATTCAGACAACTCCACAATCGACCCAATAAACCGGTCTAAGACGTAACATTCGCTTGGCAGGTTTTGCGCGGTAAGGAGATGGCTGCCTGCGAACCAAGCCATGGTTTTTGACTATCTTAGTGACCCAGGTTTGGGCAGAATTCCATGTTATACGCTTCTTCATCGCAGTGAAGCATTGTATTTCAACTGTGGTTTGAGTGTTGCAAAATATCGGCATCGGTTATTGGCAATGAAAAATAACAACATCGGTATCGGCCCAAAAAAGCCTATCGATCGAGCTCTGCTGAAAATCGATCGAGCTCTACTTGATTAGTAGGAGTAGTATAGCGCAGCCAACCATTTGTTGTCGAATAGATAGTGGTATTGATCTCATTGTCAGATTTCCAAATTATCATTGCTTTTGGTCACAGCGCATTTATTACATCACAATCGATGTTTTTTCCTACGAACACAGTGCTGAAAAGATACTTAGCTTGTTGAACATTCACCAAATGTCAGCCATACAGCAATGAGAGCTGTTTATCCATACGTACATACACTTACAAAATCGAAGCTGACAATCGGCTGCGCAACTACGTCTGTGGGGCGCTGTCTATCAAAGATGGCGGTGTTACAAATATACTTGCAAAATCACTGCGGACAAGAACGATTAAGTTGCAATTGCTCTGATGATTTTGCATCGTAATTTAAAGTGACTTACTTGAATTCAATACAGGACATTTTGCCCAGAAAACAACATCGTCAACTGCTCGATTCTAAAAAGGCTATTTTCGAAATGCAACGTTTGACTGACATTTTGTTTAGATAATGCGACCATAATTTCTGAGGCTAGCTGTCGCTTTCATCATAAGAAATTCCTCGTAAAAATACAGCTTCAGTTGATACGAACCCGCATTACTTGGTGTGACGCTGAGGAAGGCCTAAACTTACTTGCTTTACTGGTAACCTAACCTAGTAGGTGTAAACAGCAGATACAATTTGGGCCGAAACTGCAAAACGATTGCAATTGGAGACTGTGTCCTCTTGCCGTGAAGCGAAATATTACAAAACAGCTCTGCGTGTGCGTGGCAGTGTTCGAGCTTCTGACAGCTTTGCTTGCATTCGAGTTGGAACTGTCAGAGGAGGAAATTCAGAAACACGTGCGTTCGACGCAATTATCAATTCAAAGTGTTCAAAAAGGTGGATTGTTTCATGTTGTTGCGCAGGCACTGTTTAGACAAGGCAGAGACGTTGTTGTTTCGTAATAGTACTATGCAATGTTCGAAGGGAAATGTTGGCTGTTGCCTGTTCCAAACCAACCGCATTGGAGACCTTCGGAGACCTGCAGTGACAACGTTTGATATTTTGTCATCGGCTTTAATGCTGGATAGCCTACCTGCGGTACAAAGGGGCCTGTCATGACAGCCAAACAGACGCCCTGGATGGCAGTATTTTGCTCAAGTGTGCATTGGAATCTCGGCTAGAATCCAAGTCTTGAGCCCTTGATCAACTTTCTAGTGTTTCTGGTTCAAAAATAATGATTTTAAAATAAACAAAACAATTATCTAGTTTGTGGATTAATTACTAATTTTGTTGTTTTTAGATCATAACTTTTGAATCCAAAACCCCAGTAAGTCATCCAATATATCAAAAGACTCAGATGTTAGCCTATTTTCTAATAAAAACTTGAACGAAATACTACCATCTAGCAGTTTGGGTCTAGGGCCATATGAAGTGGGCCAAAAAAGCCTAAAACTACAATTATGACATCTACAAAATATCTAAAACACAAAACCAAAAAAAAAATTTTTTCATTGATGACTCGAAGACTTGCCGAGTCTTCTGAGGGTTTTAACAGCTCTCTAGCACTTTCGCTGCCGGAGTTATGCACGGAAAGACACGTGCAAACGGCTGATTTTAGGCAAGGCCATACTGGCTTCGAAGGTGTTGTTTCCCATGTCCCATGTGAGCCACTTTTCTTGCATGCAACTTCATAACTCATCAGCTGACTGAGCTAGGGAGATGTCCAAACCATTAAAAGATGCAGCAACTGTTCTAGTTTGGGATTTTTAAATAATTGGAAAGTTTTGGATTTTGTTTTTTTGTGGGTGATGTCGTAATAAGTGTAAGTTTAGGCATTGGCCCAGATTTCTGGCCCTGGGTACCAATGCCAAGAGCCAATATTTTGACTCAATTTTTTAGTGGAAACTAGTCTATAATAACACCTTCTGTGCTGACTGACGCATATATGTGTCATACGTTCAAATGCACAGAGTGCGGAATTACGCATATATATGCGTCATTAAATCGAATGTGCCGGGTGCAGATTGACGCACATATATATGCCAACTCGATAACTTTTCTCATGCTAGTTGTTTGCAATGAAATGTTCCACAAATCTTCTTCATACCTAGACACATTAATCCTGAAGATTTCATGCAAATTGACCAAAAACTTTTTGAGTTGTGAAGTTTGGCAGCAAACCATCTTGCTGGGCCTAGGCTAAAGACTTTTTCAAAAACGTTAGGTGTGAACAGTTGTTCCGTAACACACAATAACATTTTGCGTACTCATTTGGTTGCAATAGAAATTAACACTAATTTTCTCTATACCTACCTGCATAATCCTTGTAAATTTCAGGCAATATGAGCAAGAAATTTTTATTTTTGCAAATTGTTATCCAGCAACAATTTGTTAGGCCTAGACTACAACACTTTTTGCGAAACACTTAGGTCCTGACAGTTGTTTCGTGTATAAGGATAACTTTTTTTTAGTCGTATTTGTGCACGAAAAATTTCCACATATAATCTTCATACCTATGCGCATCATCTATGAAAATTTGATGTAATGCTAAAGAAAATCTTTGGAGTTAGTAACTTTCGATTCGTAACTTCCGAGGTGTGTAGGCTGCATAGCTTTATCCTATTCAGCAGAGTTGAGCAGTTGTCCTGCAAAGCACCATAACTTTTTCAAAACTAAGTTTGTTGCAACCAATATTACAAGAATATTCTTCAGAGTGTTACGTATTTTGCCTGAGTATTGGAATTCAATGCATAAAATCTTTGTGCGCTATTAATTTTTTAATCGAGCAACCGGACTCTGTTCCCAGCGAATCGAACTAATATTAACTGTGCGTGGCTGGCAACATGCTAGTTTGAGTTCAATGGTTGTACAGTACAACGCAATAACTTTTGGCATGCTTGGTCTTTTGCAGCCAAATTGTACATGAATGTTCTTGTGAAAATGCACCTTACCTGAAAATTTGAAGTCAATCGGACAAGTATTCGAGTTATTCAATTTTGAGTCTAGCTGTTTGATGAAAACAACCCAAAAACGTCCAGCACCAGCTGAATAATCGCATGGAATTCGCACTGCGCAGAAGGTGTTAAAATCCAAACTAGAAGACTTGCCGCGTCTTTTGTGGGGTTGAACAACTCAATAGCTCAACTGGCTGGCAAGATAAGGAGTAGCAAAATGATGCAAGAAAGCGTCATTGGCATGATTTGAAAGTACCAGTACCGTATTTTTCGGACTGTAGGGAGCACTTAAAATCCTTTAATTTTCTCAAACATTGATGGTGCGTCTTGTAATCTAGTAACCCTTTTGTATTGACAAAGCCGCACATCTGACAATGTATTGTAGATACCTGGGCCAAGATATCAGTCTAAAGGAGTGTTTCCAAACTGTGTGCCGCTGAAGAGGCTGAAGTGTGCCGCGAAAGTTTTATGTTTTGACAAAACCTTGTGCTGCAAATCTTGTGAAAAGCTTTCGCAAGGTTTGTGAAAAGTAGGTTTTCGATTTCATAAAGTATGTGTGCCGCAGCCAAATTCAGAATGTATTAGTGTGCCGTGTAACAAAAAAAGTTTGAAAAGCGCTGGTCTAAAGTGTCATCCGAGCTTTCATGAAGGTCAGGATTATCACTGAACAGCTAAGTAATAACAACAAGACTCGCAACTGTTAAAATTACACAGCTGTTTTTAACTGAGACAGTGAAGATCAAGGATTTAATGGATTTATGGAAGATTAATGAGCCTTATAATTCGATGCGCCTTATGTATGAAAATAAACCATTCAATTGATAGTTCATTGATATTGCGCCTTATAATCTGGTGCGCCCTATTGTCCGCAAAATATGGTATATTGTACACTGGCTCCCAACGTATTAAGCAATATACGATGTCATGGTTAACGCACTTGAGCGAGCCACTGTAGTGCCTTGCATAGTTTCAGCCATAACTTGCCTGCCGATAGAGTTAGAGATGTAATCGAAGTATCAAAAGATGCAGGAAGTCTTGTACTGACAATTAAAAAATTTTGGCTACTTATTGGTTTGGAAATTTTTGAGGGTAGTGAGGTCGAGGTGATCCCAATGACATATTAGGAGCTTGTGAAAAAATTTCAAGTGCCTATTTTTCTGTTTATTTATTAAGACTGAAGATACACAATAAATGCAAAATCGATTTCTTACTAAAACACTTTATAATTAGATTTAGTTGCTTTGTCCTTCTGGTGAATTGTCACTGGAATGTAGATATGTGCGATATAATCATCATAAAGTTATGAAAGCATAGGATGGCAGGCAGATTCCTCAACACCAACTCCGGCTGTAGAAAGCTTTGTTTTACATTTGGATTTACAAGATACTTCTACAATGTTTTGTTTATTTGATTTGATAAATATTGTCTATTGGCATTGTGTAGCAGATGCAGGTCTGAACAGCAGAAAGTAGTTGTAGGTTTTACTGTATAAGTTCATCAGTTTGTCATTATGCAAACAAGTAGCTCTGCTACAGTCATTGCACATAGTATTATGGGAATAAATATATTCAGATTTTGGCAGTTGTTTGTGCTTGTTTGCAAAGTCATCCCTGAAATAAAAAAAGACAAGATAAAATTTAGTGCAGTTGAAAATAGAATAGTTAAAATTGATTACACTATGTCATGTTAGTCATTTATTTTAAATATTCTTTACATTAGCCAGGGCTGAAGAAATTGTGCAAATCGGGAAGGACCTTCCTAGGAAAACGTACATGCTCACGGGAAATTAAGCACTTGCAATTGAAATTAAATCAAATAATACGCAAAGGATTACAAGCAAATCACAAGACGGGCTGTACAACACAACAGTAGTGGTCTCTTGCAACCGTGAGTCGTAATGGCGGCATAGCACGGACACGATGTGCCGGTTACTGAGATGGGTGAAAGCTGTGAGTTTGAATATTGCTGCTATGGCAACTGTGACTTTGAATATTTCTGCTGTGGCACATGTAGTCAGGGGGCACTGAGGCCAGCACGTTCTACAACAGGGGCTTCAAACTCAAATTGCTCCGAGGGCCAAATGAGGACGTCAACAGTCGCTTCAGGGCCACAGTTTGACGCTGAAGCAACAATGGCAGTACCTGAACCTTACTACTATAGTGGACACATTAGTGCTTTAATGTTTTGTGCATTATTATTGCGTAATTCCCAGTAATATTCCATTCGTGATTCAAAGCGACGTACTTGTTTGCGAACAGTGCGACCGTCGACGCGATAGCCAGCAAACCTACATAACCGCAGTCGGTCGCTGTTTCCTGTGGCGCATTCGAATGCCCAACGCTTTTGTTCGTCGTCATTCTACTTCCGACTCTACATCGAACCGTTGCGTTACGTTTTTTCTGACTTTACGCCCAAGTGTATTGGAGTTTTTGTTGTATATCTGTATATAATCGGAAGAAGCAGTCAACTTAGAGTGCTACTGGAGAGTTATTAGCGAACAAAGTGGTGAGAGCCTTTTCATTTGCCCTGCTTTGGCTTGGCAACTCCAAGACGTCAGGTTGCTTAGTTGGGAGACCGACCTGTGCTCCTGCAACAACTAGGTTGACCCCTCAACTAGCAGGGACCTCTGCAATATCCTTTTAAATAATTTCAGAAAAAATGCAAGCCTCACAAAATGCCCTCGCAGGTGGCTCGCCGTGTTCTTGAACTTGTGTGTATGTGAGCGAATTTCATTGCGTTAGAAAGCAGTGTGAAGCATCAGCTGGAAGTTTTCGTTGACACAAAAAAATACTTTTCTGTACAACTGCTTGGTTAGTGTTGGCATACAGGGTTACCAGTCGTAATGGCATTACATTCCTAATGTCATTCCAGAATGTGTCAGAATGTGTTGCCATTCCAGAACGGCATTACACTTATAGCGAGAGTACAAATCTTTTAAATGAGCACAAAATTGCTACAGTTTACATTACAGTATGACGATACTAAAACCTAGCAGTTTTTAACTGGGATTTTTTGTTCGTGTTTCAGAGCATTGGCTGGTTATTTACTATGACCAGATTAGTCACAAACAGTCAATAATTCTTAAAGCTGACTTCTGCATCTTTGGCTATGTATTTAATAAAGCAATAAGTATTATTCGGCGCAGGCAGCACAAAATTCTGAATAATTAAGAAATTAGGGCTACAGTATTTTCTAAACACAATTCTGCAAACCTTGCGTTAATGGATTATCAGAATTTATTATCCAAAAGAAATCTTTAGTTAGGTGTCTAGAAGTCTCTAATTAGTCTACTAACTGCGATTTGGTTGGTCATTTGATACGTACCATGTTAAGGTTTTCCAAATGCCGACGATTATTGCGAAGCTTCACATAAGCAGTCCATATATTACTTGAATAAGCTATCTACAACTCTAATGTAGTAAAAAAATTCCTTATAAATTAAAGAGTGGACCGCATTAAAAATTTTAGACGCGGATTCGGCATGAGGATTTGTCACTTTGCGGCTAAGATTTCCACCTCCACTGCTTTTGCACTCCTTCAGTATCTCGTTTTTGCGTACCGAGTGGTAGCAATGCAAATGTTAACATGTTGAATGTGAATGCTAGTAGGCTGAGTCGATAAGTTGATCCATGTGAAGACAATGATTGCAATTGTTTTACAAACTCTTTTTGTGATGTCATAAAGGGACCATCGTCTTAAACTTTCGGCCCACAGAAAATCTCGATAAGCTTCCCGGGAAATTAACATTTTTTCAAGCCCTGCTTTTTAGCTTAAATTTTTTCACATTCATACATTAAAGTAGGAGGGTCATCCGACTCATAAAAGTCAAATATTTCGTTTAAATGTGTGTTCATTCCGAAAAGACGTTTGGACTGGACCACAAATGTTTTTGCCCCTGTTAGCAATACATCGAAGTGCAAAGGGAAAGTTTGTTAAGATTGTTACGTGTTCACTAGTTACCAATATGGCAAATGATTGAATGTTTTTTCTGTCATTCATTTTCAAACCCACCACTGGCATTCTTAAATTTTTTCTCAGGCCATGATGACATCATAAAAAGAACTTTGACTTGCATCAGTTGCACTGTCACCCCTAAAAACAGTCAATACAAAACTTCCCAATTTTTCAAAATCAAAACTACAAGAATATGCACTTTCTGAGGGATTGAATATCTCTCTAGCTCTGTTGGTTGGCGAATTTTCGCCGAGCCTGTGCGGACCGAAATTTTGGTTTTGCAGGAATTAAGCCTTGCTTTGCACCCACCATTGTAGCATTCTTGCAGAAATTGTTGCACCTGTAAAAAGGCCATATACTGCCTTATTCCTTATATTTAATGGGCTGGTGAAGATGATATATTCTATTCCTATCTGATTTCTGAATTTACTATGTTGTCTGCCTAGTGTAATAATATCACACATGAAAGGTTTAAATTCCTATTTGTATGAAATGTAAAAATGTCAATGAAATTTCACATGCCTGATGCTCATTTTCATTAGTACAGTGTTTTTCAACCTTTTTGCTGCAGCGGAACCTTCCACAAATATTTGCATTGTTAATGGAACCCTGTGCAATGATCCAATTGTCTGTATTACTACAACGGCGTAGAACTGCGGTTGTTAATTTCATCCCAGGCAATTTCGATCTGTTTTTGCAGGACCCCTGGCAGCCACTCGCGGAACCCTGAGGTTCTGCAGAACTCCGGTTGAAAAACACTGCATTGGTACAATGAAGTGTTCAAACCAACCTTGTGATTTTGAATTTTTTTCCATTATTATTGTGGTAGTTTCATCTTCGTTAGTTGTGGTGAAGTCTGCATACAAGAGAAATTGATTCCTGATTTAGCAATAGCACTTTTAAATTGAAGCAGAAATATTCACAAATACACCATACAACACTGCCAAAGCTATTTCATATGCTGTTGTGCTGTTCTTGCATTATTTCATATATTCTACATGATTGTAATTACTTGCCTGTTGTTTTTGTTATAGCTCTTCTTGTTGCTGGTGCTGTTGTTAGTTCCATCTGCCCTGTGTAAAAACTGGCAGTTTATGGTATGATTAACATTGTGCTATTGAAAAATCTACCATAAGTGTTTAAGACGGTGTTATAGACATTTCATGCGAATTTTCCTTTGCTATGATATTGCAAGCATGCTGTTTTCATTTAGTTTTCTACATGGAGTGAACCTCTGGAAAAACGTGAATATCACTGATTTTTTTCTGACAATTTATTTGGCCTGAACAAAAAGCAAAATTGCTACTGTCAACAATACATTTTAATCATGTATCAAGTAATGCAAGTTCATCTAAATGCAGGTCTTCTCGAAAAACATAACTGCAATTAGTGCTCCACATTTTGTTGCTATATTTCTTGATGAAAGCTGTGTACGTTTCTTACTGTAATTTGATATTGTATAGCATGGCATCATTTCAGCTTTCATGCAATTATTGAATTTTTTATGGATAAGATGATTTAGATGTCACAGAAATTGTGGCTTCAGCTTTAAGATGGGCGGCTTCTCAAAAAAATTAACCGTTTGAGTAGTTGCAGGTGGTCAAGACAAGATTTTGTTTGTGAAATTATGTTTTCCAGGGTGGATTATTGTGATAGTGTGAAAAGTAAAACTGCCCTCAGTCTTTTCACAGCAGCAAAAGTGTTCAGTGTAGTAACATCAACATCCTGGTGTCAACAGGATTGTCATTCTCTATATCATATATTTTTTGTTTTCTTGCGATTACATTCAGTTGAACTCCTAAAGCAGGGGTGGCCAACTTGTCTTTGACTGGGATCGACTAGAAAATTTTTTGATAACTCGCGATCGACCAGGCGGTTATAAAGTCACAAATACAAAATATCATGAAATGCAACGTTTCTCATTTTTATTT
>Ga0210059_1007283_pt1 | contig 17611 bp, 9 predicted proteins | sample Ectturendosymbi2_FD_188042 | JGI IMG/M metagenome (GOLD analysis project Ga0210059, IMG submission 188042) | Ecteinascidia turbinata endosymbiont from Florida, USA - Sample 2 (SPAdes) (version 2) | ecosystem: Host-associated > Tunicates > Ascidians > Unclassified | place: Key West, Florida... | reverse complement strand
CAAAAGAATTTTTCCTAGGGGGATCAAAAGTGGTGAATTTACTAAATAGTTCATAGGAAAATATCAAATTTCAAAATCCAGGGGGGTCTAGGACCCTCCCTGCTCCTTTTCCGACCCCCGTGGCAAGCGTTACAGTCAATGATTTTTGTAGTCATTTGTAGACCACACTTCGCATTCCCTATCCTGGCGAGTCCTGAAGAAAGGCATAGTAATACGAGGAGGCCAGGTTCAGCTGCAGGGTCTGCTATGTGGATAAATGCAGCATTTCCCCATTTGCCTATTGGGTTCTTATGCCTAGACTAGTTGCCATGCATCGCTTAAGTGCTCAGTCTGCTGGTAAGAGACTTTAAAGGAGTTGATCTACAGTTGGAGCCTTATTAGGCGTGACCGCTCCGGGATAGAATGGAACTTGCGATAATGGTGCCTGAAGGGGTATTTATATTTCTTAAAAACTGAAGAAATCTTCTTAGGCAGCCTCATCATTGCTTACAGTTTACCTTCATGCCCAGGACTCAGAAAATATCAAAATTCATCATAACGCATGTAAAATTTGCCTCGTGATCTCATTGCTCAGTTCACTGCAATAGTCTTTTGTTGATTTCGCTCTTCACTTTCGCCGCCAAGCTGATGTCTCGCCAGAATGCCCAGGGTTTGAAGAGGTTTTGGGCGGTTTTTAGCATCTTTCCGCCCTATTTGTTTGTTTAATAAAACATGATGTAAATGAAGTGCAAGCAAGTAAACAAAAACAACAAGCAAGCAAATAATTTTTTAATAGTTTTCGTTAGTGTGGAAGCCCTGGAGCCACTTAGGTCTGGCCCAGTGTAGAATACATGAGCTTGACCAGTACTCTTTCAGACACATCCGACGTTTGGCAGCTACAGTAGTTTTAAAATCTCTTGGATAAAATACGGCTTAATTTGGGTCGTTTCTACGGACTGCTAGATGGCCATTAGCTCAAAAATAGTTTTTCTGCTTATATTTTGACAAGGTATGAAGCAGTGGTTCCCTAACTTTATATCCCACGCACCTTCTATGGATGTCAAATGTCTCAACGAACCCCAAACTTGTCGAAACACGATTGATCCCGAATTATATTACGCTAAGTTGCCTTATATTTTAAGTATCGATCACACATCCCACACAATGGGCGGATGCTCCTGTTTAAGAGAATGTCTCAATGCAGCACACACTGACAGTTTATTCACCGATTTTTAAGCAAGTCCGTAAAGGACTCTCGCGTCAACACGACCACACTTGAAAAAGGAAGTCAATGCCTGTACCAAAAACCTTTATCAGCCGAATAAATTTGCTTTTTGAGGTATTGTGCTGTCACATACATTGATAAAATGCGCGATAAGAAATATGTCATCAAGCCGCTCCATGCGAAAGAGCTATATTCGATTTAGGATTTGTGTGATGCATATATTTATTTCAATAAACCTAACAATTTGACTTTTCGATACGCGTCACGAAGGGGTTCACGACCAAGTTAGGATATCCTTGTTATAAAGGAAAGAAGCGAGATCATGTCAACCTGTAGACAAATATCCAAATATAAGCCCGGTAAGATTCAACAGTCCCAAAAAACAATGCAGTCAAGCCGCACTCTTCCCAAATGACATCAACTGCGAAATCAACGAAAGAATGGGTATCTCAGTGAAGTAAGCATGAAGGCAGAGCACCATCAATTGTGTGCATTGCTGGGAAATAAAATAATACTGGAAAAAAACGATCCGTGCTTATAAGAGCAGAAACAAACATGAATTATGTTGCTTTTAGTTTGTATTTTAGAGAGCAAACAATTCGATCTGTTAGAACAAAATCCTTAAGAGAAATAATTACTGTCCACAAAATTCGAGTTTTTTTGCAACATTTTTGATTATTTGATAAGAAAACCAACTGTGCATCAATCAGAGAGTGAGTCGTTCTAATGTCCTTTGACATCCCTTGAAATAGAGAGTTTTGTTCAGCATCTGCAGCATTTGAAATATGCAATGTCTTATTTGCGTTCAGATCAAAACAGACAAATTAAGTTGAACTCATTTTATCATCTGCAATGGTTGTCACGTAACAAAGCATGGGCAACCATATTAATGGTTTATGAAGCAATTTAATAACACCAAAAACTAACCTACAGGGAAAGAGCTTTATTTGGCGAAGAAAAAGTTGATGACTGATAAAATAGCATCGAAATAGTTGTTGATATTTTTTAATAATTATTTGAAAGGTTTTCAAAATTCTTATGAGCTGCAATTAATTTCAGCTGCCCATTTGGTCAAAGTCGAGCAAATTTATTTGATGGAAAATCGTTAAGCAGGCAGTCTTAACAAAACTTTTTCACAAAAGCATGATTTTACACAGCAAGATTCCGTTGAGTTTTACTTTTTCTACAACTACTTTAATAGGTAAGGCATTGCAAATCAAAAAAGAAAATCAAAAATTTACTTTCTTAGAAAGATTTTTGGTGATTTTTAGTTGAGAAAGCTACACGTGAAGAATGCGAAAATAAATATTGATGATTTTCTTCCTTTGATGAGAAATATCTCAGAAATATCTCTTCGCTTCTGCAACCTGACGGAGCATGACATTCGGCAAGTCTGCAATGTTCTGCAGGACCGTCTCATCCCCGTAAGTAAGCTTGAGTTTTACTATTCGTTTGAACTTGAAATACACAAAACAAAAAAGATACAATTTTCAAACGAAAGTATCAAATGAAGCAGAACTTCTTTGAATTTTTTATTCAAGATTATCTGTGTCCAGTGTCCACACAGGTACTTTAATGTTATAACTTTCATTTCTGTTAAAGATTTTGAAACACATTTGATTTACTCTGCTGCTTACTCTATCTGCTTAATAAGGTTATTACTGACTGTTGCAACCAACCGCTTCCTATACTTGGTTATTGAAATTAATATCCTCTAATGTTCTAATGAGAGTTATAAACGCATTTATTTTCCTCGTTATTAGATTTGTCATCATGCCCTTTGAAAAATAAGGAAATTTTCAACGTTTAAATGTAAAATACGTGTGATTATTCAATCTATAAATTTTGTCAGAACTTTTACAAACAGTTGAAGACATTACCCCAAGCAATTTATTGGTTTTCTTTGTTTTGCGCATAGATCTATTTTTGTTTTGGACTTGTAGTCACTTTTGAAAATTAAGCTCAAAGTAACTTATTTGTACCACCACAAGGAAGGATAGAGTGTGTAATGAAAACCACTGGTTCACGTTTATCCATGCTTTTGTGCGATGCAAGTCAGAGTTTTAATTCAGAAAGCAACATATGAAGTGTAAAGATTAGGGAAAAGGTGACAAAGTCATAATTACACACACTGTACATTGGTGGTGGATTGGGAAGTAACACAAATAGGAAGAGCTGATGACACTTATTTTTGCAAATAATAAAAATCAATTATCAATTATCCCGTACAAAAAATGTATGGAAACACACTTTAGGAAGCACATGCAATCTAAACGGCACGTTGTTCCGGCGTTTGATTTTGCATTATCGACAGAACGATCACTTTTAACGCTTTTCTCAGAATTTTAGGAACCTTGCCATTAGAAATATCTAGAAATATATTTTTCACACCTGTTTCTGATATTATCTTGAAAGAGGGCTTCTTTGTTCTCGGATTGGTAGATCGTTACACGGTCTCCGGGTGGCATTACAATCTCAAAACAAATTAGTGCTGTGTTAAAACGCACCTGTGTGTAAGTTACTTGCACCGTAAAGGATGAAATCGCCTGCAAACACATATCCATAAATATCTAACTATATTGTGCGCTGCAATTTTGTTTGCATCTCAAGTGTCAATTTTTCTGCAGATACACTTTAACTGGATTCCAGAAATTAGTTAATTTGAACTTTTCATGTCTTCTAGATTGAATATCTTGATCTTTCGGGAAATACCAGCGTCGTATCTGTTATTGACGACTGGAAGACATGTCTTCCATACATTCCTGCGCTCAGCTTACACCGATGCAACATTGGTGACAACTTTCTAGAGCATCTTGCAGACGCAATTGAACGTTTAGATGTTCCAGTAAGTTTGGTCAGGTTTCTTCATTTCACAGCATGGTCGTTTGTAAAGATGCAAGCCCCTCACTGAAAGTGACTCTATACCTACATAAAAATATTTTCATCTTTCAAATCGTTCAGCTTGCATTTTAATATTATCTTTTATTATTGATTTGTAAAATCCCTTTAAGGTTTTAAACGTTGATATAACCTTTCCGCCAGACCGAGTTTAATACTAATTTATTACTTCGGCTTGAGACATTTGCCTACACTTAGCAAACGAGGATTAATCGTTATGAGCATCTTTCACCCAGCGGGTTTCCACTTTTGGTTGACTTCTTCATTCAGTTTTTGCTTTTTCTCTACTCTATTGGTAATGGTGAGGTCAACATACAAATGAGGATTGTGGTTAGTGCTTGATTGCTTCACAACTGTTAATAATAGTTTAAAAAGTTTTCTGAAAATATCTTCAAGTGAAATGTAAGCATAAGAACTCGTTATAGTCTACAGCAATTGTAAAAACCCTTGCTCAGTAAACAAAGACTTCTTGTCGTTGTTACATCATTGACCAAGCGCACTGCATGCTTGACAATAGTTTGTCACAAAATACTTGTAATTTCTTAAGTTTCGGAAAAATCCTTTTTTCAATCGGCTATCTTGTGTCATTTTCAGATGCTCTATCTCAACTTGAACGGAAACACTATCACAAGAAGAGGTTTGCAATGTTTGTCTAGAACCATTCACAACATCGAAGATTTGAACATTGGGAACTGCCAGATTAGCGCAAGCGATATACATATTTTGACAAACCGGCTGTTAACCCTGCAAAAACCGGTATTTGTCTTGCTTTTAAAAAAAGAAAAGCACCACTGTGTCGGTGTCAATCGGTCTGAACATCGGCGCGGCAGTGTTTATCGAAAAATGGATAGTTAGCAACAACGTTTTTGTGCGCATGGGTGTTCGTTTCATGTGTTGATTGCTTTTAACCAAAATATCCGTTGTAATCAATAAAACAAAAATGAAGTATCGTGTTATGCATCATCTGCAATATGCCCAAGTGAATAAAATGGAAATTGTTTCATTACATTCATGTCACTTTGTTGGTATGCAAATATCTTACTTCAATGCATTTTTATATGAATCAAAATGCCATCCAAATATTAATCGTGTGCAACTACACTTTTTCCGAATTATTTAAAAGATACTGAAATTTAGTATTTAAATTAGTTTGGGAGGAGTTTGTGTGGATAAAGTAGGCATTGGTTTTTGGACACATTCTGCAGTGAACTAAATCTTTTGTAAAAACTTGCTATTTCATTCAAAGATTGCTTTACGTGTTACAAAGGCATAAGAGCCTGTGATAGCTTTTAACGTTTAACGCTAATCTCAAAGCACATTTCCCCCGAAGAGAAGCACTTTCGTTGGATGAAGCTCAAATGGTATTTTCGTAGACTATACACACTGCCACTGACTACACATGTAAATGTCTCGAAAACTTTATGCGTTTGCCGTTCTCGTATGGATGTTACTTGCGAATGAATTGGTTGCAAAGTATATTGAGTAGTTTGTTATTAAAAATCGTGTATTTTACGCTTGTAGATGAAATGGCTTCATTGTGCCGAAAACAAACTTGGATCTGTTGGAATCCAAAATTTGTCTCAGTGTGTGCAAAATATTGAAACGTTGGTTCTTCATAACTGTAGCTTTCAAGGAGAGGATATTCAAATTCTGACAAGTTCTATTCAAAGACTGAAAGCTATGGTAAATTTCCAAGTTTCTAGATTCAAACTTTGTTGGTACAGGCGAAATTACCACTTTTAACTTTCTACAGCATAGTTGAAATTTCACCTAATTTAAATCTTCCAAGTTGAAAATGCACTGCATTAAATTTTACCAACATTACTTTAACTTTTTAAACTTCGGCCGACGCCAAATTTATCTTCAAGCCATTTAAATTTTTCGTCCATTTTCGCGCAATGCCAAAACTCCAACTGATCTTTTCACACATCGTTTTGTCAAGATGAAATGTCTCAGTATCAGTCGCAACGACATGCACACTTCCGGAGCAATGTGTATTAGCCAGTGCATTGGAAACATCCAGCATCTGTGGATGAGTGGTTGCAGCTTGGTTGGTGAAGATGTTGCCATTCTTGCAGAAGCAATTTTACAAAGAAAGTGGCCGGTGAGATAAAAGATTTAAATCAAGTTTAAACACTTAATTTGTGACAACGATGTAGGTTGTGCGTAGAAAGGTAAAACGTTTTCAGAAAAATGGCACAAGGAAAATAAAATTTTGTTGAAAGTGCAAAATTTGTTCATTGTAGAGCAGAATGGTTTGCTATTGTTTGATGAAATATCTTTCGTTGACTACCACGTCCATGCTGTTAACGCAGTAGTTGACTTTTTGTAGGCTGAGTAGCCAATTTAACAGCATATTAGACGCACAAAAACTTTTTACAGCTTTGCGTAATAACAGGTCCAGTTAGTAAAGTCAAAAATTAAATTATCGATAGTTTTTACAGCGCAAGCTAATAAGCAAAAACATATTAGCTAGCTTGAGCAGCACCGTCAATAAATGCTGTTGCTCATGCTCAGGGTTATTCGAAAAGAATAACTAAACATTACATGGGTATTTGACATAGGCTTGCACGGAGCTTGTTCAGACCACTGGAGCAAGTGAGCAAATGACTAATGCATGAACACAACCACAGTTGTCGTTACGTGTTGATACAGCGTCTTGATTAAATTTAAAACAGCTTAGCAGGAAGCAGTCCCCAAAAAGGCACGAGGCAAATGTATCAAACAAATACTGTCAGCTTTCCAGATAAGAGTGAGCTTAGCGGTACGGTAGGTGGAGGAGGCGCTGGTACAGCTGGTGGTCTGCCCGCGATGCTCGGTTTGGCTGCGAAAGTTCCCGCGTATAACCCACGGTACAGAGTATATGCTGAGTCGAACGATTGCAGATCACTCGTGACACTCCAAAGGAAGTGCAAAGCGAATATACTGCTGCTTTCTTTTTCAGGTAATGGCCCTTACTTTATTTGTAATTGTATTCTGTTTCACAAGCTCAGATCTTTCCTAATTTTTCAAAAAATATCACGGAATACCTTTATTCGTCATTTTACCCAAAAGTTTTGTAGCTTGAAAATTCTCTGAAAAAGCAGAAATAATCCCCAAAACGTAGCATGAGCACTTTGACTGAATACAACCGGTAGTTGAAAACAGCACTCAGCAAGGTTTAAAAGGTTAATATATCGGACTTGAAGCTAGACGTGTGCATGCAACAGTAGATCTACAGTCAGGACCGGCCTTAAGCCGATGAAACCGATGCAGCTGCATTGGGCCCCGCACTTCTGGGACCCCCACCGTGGTGTTTGGGTAGATTGTTCATTTTGCCAGTCACACCTTACGCTTGAGAATTCAGTAGAAACGCCATATAAATTTCATTGTTGACAAAGAACGCTTTCGTCAAAACTAGCGAATTTCCTCTATTAATCGAACGTTAGCAAACGTGCTCAATTCTCGTGTTAGTGCTTTACGTCTGCGGTCCACCACGATCGTAACACGGTTGACTGAACACGATGTCGTGATACAATCACTACTCAGAGGGGCCCCGCGCCTAGGTCTTGCGTTGGGCCCTTCACTTGCTAGGGCCGGCCCTATCTACAGTATCATCCATGGATTGACTACCCAACCACATTCCTGTATGTGGTGCGTTCTCTGCGCAAATGAAAATGGTTGTAGATGTACTGACATGGTGAAAGTGGTTAGCCGGCGATAAAAGATTTCTATCCCGCTATGTGTCATCAAATATAAGAATACTATCTTAATCATCAATTCACCTCTGGGACTAAGTATCACAGACATAGAACAGTATCATATGCTGTTCGCCGAGGAAATTTGGCATGATGTGTCTAAATTCTAAATGCTCTGCAAGTTATTTTGAGCATTTTGTTTGCAGATGGAGTCTCTGTGGATCGATGACAACAAAATCGGTGACGAAGGAGCTTTTGCCCTTGCACGCTGTTTGCGTAAACTCAAGATATTAATCATGTATGGATGTGACGTATCCGAAGACGGCATTGAAGCAATCCGATTGGAGACTTCTGTTTGCGAGCAAGTGGGTTGAAAAAATTTCAAAACGATTTCATTATTTTTCAACAATATGAAAAGAATCAAACTCCATTTGGTAAACCGTAAAACCATCAGTATATAAACTTTGAACTAGTTTCGCTTCATTTCTTTGTCAAACGTCGGAAACACAGCCATTGTTCTGTTCAAGCTTTTTACCTTGCGAATGGTGTGGGGGCCAAAGAGTATCGTTTCCAATAAAAATAAAAGACAATTACTTACAAATCACTGAAATTTTTTAGGTAAATACCCAGCTGCAAGAAACATGTAAAAATTCTTGCTTTTTTCGCAAACCATGAATGTCGGATAATTTGCTTCATTGGTTCAAAATAAGCTCTTTAAGGACTACCCAAATGCATCCATTTCTAAATCTGTGAGAGGATAGTTGTCCACAAATAAATCTACATCCTTTGGTAACGCTTCTTTCAAATCGCAAGCATTGGTTTTCTCATAAACTTGAAGCAGGCAACCTTTGACGAATTCAACTGAGGCTGTTTGCCAATTAAAACTAACTGTACTCACTACTCTTGTCCAACAACAGTTTTCTTGATCATTGTTTATGCTCGCATAACAAGCAATTGCTTTTTGTTGATTCTTTTTTTAAACGTCGTAATGTGGGCTGCTTTCAGCCATAAGCGATATTGTTTTGTCATTGATACTGCCATTTTTATGCTGCTGAACACACAGCTTTTGCTATTGCTCTTGCTGAGTGTGATTTGCTTGCAAACCAGGATACCAGAATAACCTCAGAAAAGTCATACAGTTACAGCAGTTAAGCAAATCCCACTTTATCTACATTCTTTATAAAGCTGATTATGAGCAAATCAGACGCCCTTTAAATCAGTGTATCAGTGTTTTTCAAACTTTTTACTTACATTGGTCCAGGTCAGAGCCGGATTAAAACTAGTAGCATATGTAACAATTGCTACGGGCCCCGGGCTTTTGGGGGCCCATCTGGCAACACTGACGGTCAGCATTCAGACTGTGATGCTACGATGCGAACTGAATAGAGCATGCAGAGAATAAAGCTGGAAACACGCCTTGCCCACACACTTTATGGTTTAGCAGGTGTTGAGATATTTTTTAAACTTGGGGCCCCGCACTCTTGAAATGCTACAGGCCCCGAGCTACCTTAATCCGGCACTGGTCCAGATAAAGTTTGGTAAAAATTTCGTGGCCCACTACCTTGTTAGCATAGCGGCTACGCTTTTATACGCATAAACAAACATGCATTATTCTAAAGTAGTGAATTTATTCTTGTTTGCAAGTCAGTGAGAATATTTTTCAAGGTTAAGAAGTCGGAGGTAAAATATCCGACTCCAACTCCGACTTTTCCACAATTTCTGACTCCGACTCCTTGACATGAAAAGAATGAAATTTGGCTCTTTTAAAATCAATGGAAATCGTACTACACTGCAAGAAATCTCTGTTTCAACAAAAGTTTTAAAAGATATTGTACCATTTCAACAGGAATTCCTAATTCAGGAGTGTGATGTAAAAATGATCCAAGTGGCCATCCGGAGTCGGAGTCGGACAAAAAATCCGACTCCGACTCCCAGTGTTGTTAGGAATCCGACTCCATCAAAAAACCTCCGACTCCGACTCCGCAACCGTGATCTTGTTGCTGATGCTGCTGAACACAATCGATGTGTTTCCACACGCTGGAATGATTAGATGTCTCGACAACTGGTCACTCGAAAACTACACTATGGCCCACAGGTTGAGAAACTCAGCTTTGAATGGATTATTATCTAAACTACTTTTGATCAATGGAGAAAGTATAAATTTGGCGTGTCGTGATTCCCAAGACTTAAACAATTTATCTTGGTCTCTTTCAAAACCTTACCAATCGGGATGACTTGGTGTCTAGTTTAACGAACTAGTTATAGCAATCATTGATACAATACAGTATATAAATCCAAAAAAACGTCGTAATCTCTAGATCAAAGCAAAGTGCGATCCATGAAGAATTGTTTGGTGGACTTCAAGCATGTATGCTCAGTACATGGTGTGGCTGTAGGCTACAGCGATCTCTTTAATAGGAATGTGCATTATGGAACATTTAGAGGTTCTGGAATATTCTGGAATCTTTATTGCGAATCGAGAATATCGAATCTTATTCCGGAATAACTTGTTAGGACCAAAATGAGCTGAACGCGTAGAGGTTTTAAGAACGCCGATCAGCAATCACACGACATGTTAATTAGCTCGTTATGTCACTACACAATGCCATGAGCTTGTTGAGTGTTTCTTTCTCTTTCCCAGGAGTGCAGAGTGCCACTGCAAAATTTATTGAAATTATTTGTTTTGCTAAACTTGAAGTTTTTAACGTTTATTTAATCAAAATATATTTCGAATCTAAACATTTGAAAAAACTTTGATTTTTGGATTCGAATACTTAAGGATTCCAATCCGTAGGATTCGATATTCCAGTATATGCATCCCTACTCTTGAACCATGGGCAAACAGAAATGCTCTTTTTAGTCAGCGCAACAGAGAAACGTTTGTGCAGTATTGGAAAAATTACTTTGGAGCGTTTACTTTTCAATAAATGTGTTTTTCACTGACAAAGTCAATAACACTAAAATAACAACTTAAAACAACGTTATAATTAGGGCAACCAATTTTTTGACCTAAAAACTTAAAATTTTGAATTTATGATTTGCACATTTTGACTTTTTTTGACTTATAAATTTTCTGCGTTTGCAACTGCAAAATAATTCAGCCTGAGGCGTTGAGCTTAACACAAAAGCATATACATGCACTCTATGCTTCAAAATAAAAAAATGGTTCTTAACTTTGGGGATGATATATGGATAAGCACATTAATAACTACAGTAGAGTCAAACCTGAGAACATCATAAAGTTGAAACACTATTATGCATAGTAGACTATGCATTTACTACACCAAGTACTATAAGATCACGTTTCTTGCCTTACCATGCCTATCCTAGATAATATTCAATAGTTCAGTAGTGGGCAAAACGACATTATTCCGTCAGAAATCACAACAAACCCATTATTATTACAGAATTGCAAATAATCTTGCAAAAGCATAAAAACATCTGTTGTTGTAGTTTCAATAAAATATCGATGAATAGAAAAAAACTGTGTTGCAAGAAACTTTTGGCCCAGGAATAAATTTTGACCTAATGATAAATTTTGAATTTTTTCATTTAATAACTTTGGATTCCCTCATGGTATTGGTGTGAAATTTGGTTTGTGGACGTTTCAAAGACTTCAAAAACGCAAAAAAATTTTGACTTTATTAACTTTTGGTTGCCCTAGTTATAACACTAAGAAAGCAACTTTAAAAACGTTTTATAACATGCTGGAGAAGTTGAGAAGTTTAGTATTTAGTTTGTCCTGACTTGGAGACCTTGGGGCCGCATGGGGGGCAAAACGGGCATGTTGGAAATTAACTTTAAGAACCAAACTTTTTTAGAAAACCTGGAGTCAGCAGCTTAATTCCGATTAATCGCTTTAATTTTTGCAATGACAGTTTGTTTGCCGGTATGACACACTACGCAAGAGCCAAGTTCACTGTTCTTGTGTCATGCAGTGATGAGCTTGCAGTTCACTCATGCCCACTCATTTGCCTGCAGAGGCAGGCAAAACATGCAAGCGGGTTGTTCTACAGTTGGTCTTTTTGCGTAACATTAACAATAGCAACAACCCTTAAAACGTTCAAAGTTTTAAGATAGTAGGTTCTCTGCCGAATGTGACTGTTGAACAAGTGATTACTATAAAACCCACATGAGCCCAATGGCGCGCAGGGATGGACAGGGCATGTCCGTCCACGGGCGCCGAAATTTTTTCTTGTTTTGATTCAAATCTTCTCTTGCGTAACTATTACGCCATAATATGCGCTATCAAGACAAAGACAATCTCGGTTGTGTGGAATTGCAGCTTCTTTGCATGGAACCATCATCATCATCACATTCAATTGTGTGTTATTACCTGAAAAAAACAGAAAAATCCATTATCTGCTGCAAAATTATTGAAAAATTAAAAAATCCGTAATAATTTTTCCAGTTCGTTGCGAGATACGTAAAGGTAATTTTTTCTAAGAAGGTAGGCAGTTCTCTGATACAGAAGCAGACAAAGGACCTCTTGTGCTGATAAATTGCCCACGTTGGTCATACCGATAACTAACAAAAGGGTACTGGTGGAGCTGCCAATGTCCACCAATCCAAAAATCACTGCGAAACGCCTGAAGCCCACACATGACAAAATGAGTAGCCTATAATGGCTTTTTGTACACGTTTTCAATTATTCAAGCTGGGAATGAATGTATGCTTTACATATGTGATGAAAATTTCCTTTGACTGTTTGTGAGCATCACAATGTACAATTTATAGCGCAACGTTTTGTCTTTTGCAATCACAAGCCTCCAAAGGTCACACAAATGTTTTATTTTATTACAGAAATGTGAAATATATGGTTTGGACAAACAGAAGGCTCAGCGAAAACCGAGAAAAGTCCAAAAGGAAATCTGAGGATGGCTTTTCATATCTTCAGAAGTAAACCTGCATTTGCATGCCAAACGCAAGAAACGATTTCACCTTCGAGATCCTTTAGTGATGCAGTACTGAGGAATGTCAACGAGAAATTGGATTTCATTGGGCTCGAGCGTTTAACAAAGTCTTGAATACATATGCACATCACTATTAGAAAACACATTAAAAGAGATTATAAATTTAAATAAAAGCCAAGGTTAAAAAAGGTATCACTTCTTTTACTATGCATTAGAGACTACTTGCCTGTCATTTATAAAAGATCAAAACTATTAGAAGATTGAAGCGTGCAACAATTCCGAAACCATCCTACTCATTTCAAACATTTATCATCTAAGCCCAAGTACGATGACCATTTTGCTAAAAGCAGCAGAAATTTCTATAAACCAACTGTTCTCTTTAGCTTATAAGCAGTGATTGCGTGATTCCATTCATGATTTTTGGTGACTCGAGTCGAGACACGATTTCACCGAATGACTCGACTCGAATCGAGTTACAATCAGAGTCATTTTTACAAAATCTTCAAAACTCTCATTTGCAAATCCAGTTACTTTGCACATCAGGAAATGAGTAGCATCAGCGACGCATGATTAATATTTGCGCAAATTTTCTCCTTTCACTGTGTCGCTTTTTTGACTGTGCCTCCTCGTGGTGTTATGCTAGATTTTCAGGATCAGGTGTTCCACCTAGCAGCTAGGTAGAGTCTGCTTTTCACTGAGGAGCCAGCAGCGCACAATACTTTGGACACATCGTGGTTTATTGTAGCAGTTACATATCGTGATCATGGCCGTCGGTCTCATATTTTTACTTTGGGTCTTTTGCAAAGATGAACGAATTTGTGTGTTTCAAATAAAAATCCGATCCAACAATTTTATTTCAAATTCCTATCCAAATCAAAATCTGAAAAACAAATCTTGTTTAAATCCAAAATCACTGCTATTATGTTATATATACATGCTAGTTTATATGTGATCCAACTCAAAGGCTCAAATACTGTAAATAGTTTTGAAACTAATTCAAGTTGTCTTAAGCTTTACCCTTGGCTCACAACATAATAATTGACACTGCAAAGAGTAACAATTACACAAGATATTATAGGGTATATATTTCGCCTTCTAGTTAGGCATCATCAGCTATCATTCAAATAGAGAAAAAGCAGATGATGGTTTTGAGGTGGTTTTGATGCTGATTGTTGTGAAGCGGTAGTTCTGAACATGGCAATTTACATTATTAAATGTGTTTTATAATAAATTGAATGTAGTAATCCACAGTAATCAGTGTAATGAAATGAATCATTTCCTTTCAGTTTTGCTCAAGCTATAAATTATTATCGCACGTTTCCCTCAAATTCCACTCTTGCGTGACTTGACAAACATCTACGGGCGGCAAAACAAGAGGTTCGGAGGGGTGCGAGATACAAACAACTCCCTGCTTTTTATTGCAGTTTTACTTTTTCGTAATAAAGTACATTATTTTCAAACTTTGCTGAGTGCCTGACCTTGTCATTAAAGCCAGCATATCCGGATACAGATATCTCTGTGAAACATTAATGAACGGTCTGTGAACAGTAAGGAAGCTCGAAATCGTTGTGTGCGCAATAAAGCTTTAAAATGTTATGTACTTTCTACATCCAACTACAAATTACCTGCAGATAATGTTAGCTCCCAGGGTCCAAAGGATACCGATATTTATTTTCGTTATCATTGTTGTGTTTGGTTGCGTGACGCGACAATCTATCGAACGACAACTCATAATAATAAAATCATAATGGCTTTTATTGCGGACTCGAGGTCCATATCAAAGACTCAATCATACAACACTGGAGCACAAACATGGTTAGCCGTATTGTAGCGCGTCCCAGAATCGGTGTTTGCACACGACCGACACTTAGAGGAGCAAATTACTTTAACAGCACCTCAACTGCAGCGTCATTCACCCATCATAATGCAGGGATCCAGTATTGTGGGAGAAATGAAGGCATTTATCGAAGGAAAGTTTATTAAACCAGGTATCGGAAAACTTACATGCATTTCGAACCGGTTTCAGCCTGGCATTATTTTATCGACCAGAAATCAATAAAATAATGAATTTTTGGCACATGCAACTTTATTACAACTCGTAAGTCAGCATGGCATTGATTCAGTGAGAGGTCTTTGCTTGCTTTGCCGCAGCAAGATGCTCCGACCTGTAGGAATTAAGATAGTCAATGGCACCTGCTGTGTGTTCCTTATGTTAGTCGTTCTAGTCACTTTTGGACCAATTTGGCCTTAGTTCCGCACGGCCCGGTAACAATTTCTTTACGCACAGGCACCGGGCCGCGGCCCGATGTTTCCGACCATTTTATGAAACGACAATTTATCGAAAGGACTATGCATGGAATTTTATGAAAGCAGGTACTGTAGTTTTAAATGCACACACACAATAGAACGAATTTTATTAATGGAACAGAGTTGGAATCGGGCCGTAATTTTTCAACCCGACCCGAACCCGATCCCTGTTGTCCGAAACCCGACCCGAACCCGACAAGTGAAATAAAAACCCGATTCTGGCCCGAAAATTTTTTAATTACGGTAGGCTATGTATCTGTTTTAATGGCAACAATAGTGGCGATTAGGGTCATCATTAAGCTGGATATCGCGAAATGCACTTAACAGAAGATTTTCCTATTTCTTCCAGACTGATTCGTAAAACATTTCGTGATGAACAAAAAATGAACCCGAACTCAGCCCGGAATATATGGAAATTGTTAGTCCGAACCCGACCCGAACCCGAACCCGAACCGAAAAACCCGACCCGATTCCAACTGTGTAATGGAATAGGCAAGGGGTTGCAGAATGCACATTTCTTTCACATGAGTTTATTTCCGGTACAATGCTGCATTCGTTTGATTTGACTGCTCGACCTCGCATTCCTGTTTTTGACCTCGCATCTGCAACGCATGCAGGGCTTGGTGGATGGATAACCTAGTCTTCTGCAGTTATATAGAGCATCACACGTAATTGTCATTAGGATGTACATCATTTCTAAACTTTGCTAAGTGCCTGACCGTTTCGATTAAGGAAGCTTATCCAGATATAATCATCTCTGTGAAACATTAGTGAGCGGTCTGTGAGCAGTAAGGGGGCTCAGAATGCTCAGAACGACCCAAAACTTAGAACGGCGCACATCCTTTTTTGTCACACGAACAACAAGCCCGGGTGAATTTCACGCGTTTTTGAAAAATAAAGAACAATACTTCCTTTCAATTGAGGTTGATTACAAAAACTACACTGGAAATGTAACACTAATTCCATGGTTTATTCACTAATAAAGTTACTTTGTACTTTAATTCGATGATGTTTAATGATGAAAAATACAATAAATACAAAATTTTGTATGTGAGTGAACATAAGCGCACTCAAAAAAATTACTGAATTTGAAGATCTTCTCCTACTGTATACTGGTAATGAGGTCGTGGAAGCATGCCCTGAGTCAATTACAGCCCTTTATTGCCACAATTAAGTAAAGTCCATATCACCCGTGAAAATTACTGCCCTTACACAATATGGGGAAAAAGCTCACACTAATAACAACGTCGGGTGATATCCACCCGAAAACACAAACTTTTCTCCTCAGTGACAAAGTCCAGATAGCGAGCACGACATTACATACACTAGAGTCCTTCGCGGGTTGAAATTTTTTGTCCTCTCCCGCCCCGCACCCGCAAAATTTAAACTCGCCCCGCACCCGCAGGAGTTGGAGAAATCTTGCCCGCTCCCGCCCCGCACCCGCACACTTCTAATCCGCACCCGCCCCGCAGACCATCCCAACCCGCGCCCGCCCCACCCCGCACTTTTTCGGTCTCAAACCCGCACCTGTCCGAAAACTACTAAACACTCATAACTAGGGCAAGTTTTTGTTGCAATAAAATCGTGAGAAATATGCATTTATTTTTAACAAAAGTTGCAGTAAAAAGTTGCATTTATGCACAAGCATTTCAAACGTCAGTTATCTACTCAAGCGATATTATAGCATGTAGGCCTAATGCTAAAAATTTCCAAACATTATTTGGGGAGAAATGGCGATGATTAGCCATCAGTTTGCGTATCATGCTAAACCTTCGCTCCACACTGCATGAAGTTGCATGGCAATTTAATAATTTGGCTCACAGTTCCGGACTAATGTGTGGCCGGGTCATTTGTACAGTTTCTGTTAGGTCATTCAGTTCGAATTGGTTATCAAAGAGAACAGGACTATATTGAAATAGTTCTAAAGCATGTTTTTTAAATCACACTTTTACATTTTGCGCAATAGGCCTACTTGATAAAAGTTGCAGTAAAAAGTTGCATGTAAAAAAGGAAAAAGTTGCAATATAAAATTCCTGCAACCAGCTTAAAACATATTACTACATAAATTCTGAGTATTTCAGAAGGTTTTGGAAGCTGTAAAAAAAGTTGAAAACTTGCCCTACTCATAACGCCTGAAGACAAGTCTAACAAGCAGCAAAATCAAGCCGCTCATTCTTTTCATTGGCAACCACACCAACACTTTTCATCAGATCTGATCTTTCGCATTCAGCATATTTGAGGTGAGGTGATAAAAAACACGTTTCAGTCCAGTTGTTACCAGCTGTGTGTTAAGCGTTGTCTTATCCATTTAGAAGGGCTGCTAGACTGAAAGATTCGGTAGCATTGATAAATGGTCACTTGCTCACCACCACATGGCAAGGGTCGGAGCTAATGGTTGGCAACAATGGGTTGTTACATTATAATGTAGTAATTGCTGCAGGCCTATTGTGGCTGGCAAACAACTTTAGTACCGTACATCAGTGGCGTACGCAGAAAATTTCCGAGGGGGGGAAAAGTTTCGTCACAATCGTGTGACGTCATAAATCAACTTTAGCGGAAGTGCCGAAGGCGCGATCATTCTGGGGGGTCCGCGGGCATGACCCCGGTAAGAT
>Ga0210059_1007282_pt1 | contig 17613 bp, 5 predicted proteins | sample Ectturendosymbi2_FD_188042 | JGI IMG/M metagenome (GOLD analysis project Ga0210059, IMG submission 188042) | Ecteinascidia turbinata endosymbiont from Florida, USA - Sample 2 (SPAdes) (version 2) | ecosystem: Host-associated > Tunicates > Ascidians > Unclassified | place: Key West, Florida... | reverse complement strand
AAACTTATTGGCTTCCTGAAGTCGGCCAGGTATCTGAATCTAGTGAATGCAAGGCCAAGCCACATAGAACGCATTGGCTTAAGTCTCTACTCGTTACTGGTAGATTTTGCGTCTGCCTTACTGATGCTGATGAACCGTGATACGATGATCAGTGTATTGTACATAGCTTAGTGTAGTACTTTCTAGCAATTACAGCTTATCAGTAATGCCAAAAAATGAAGAAATTCGTCAGAAGTATCCCTTTTTCAGAGAAGTACTAAATGATTTTGAAGCTGAGTGAATTACGTGTGTTTGCATTTACAAAGTTCGCAAAAGAGTGAAAAGACTAGTGTGACATTGTAGGATATTGAATACCAAAAACTTATTTTCCACAGCGTAACCAGGTGGCTATCACTTTATCCTAGGTTGCCAAGGATGCTTCAAATGTACCCAGCTTCACATTCATACTTCATGTCCATCGACAAACCAACTGTTGTTTTGAAACGTTTTTCTGGAAATTCTCTGAGCGAACGCTGTTTAGGACATTTGCAATCATTTCTGGTTGCTTTTAATGAGCAAGTTCAGAATATTGAGGAGTCCAAAGCATTCATTTGTTGAGGTTGTATCTTGTTTCGCCACTGTGAAGGCAAGGATTCAATAGAGACAATCAGATGTTAAACCAGCACTAAGAAAACTCAGAGACTGAGAGAAGGCAAGGATCGTGACTGTGTATTATTCATGTCAGATACATCTGCATTGTACAAGTGTTGTGTTGCACATCTGGCTAAACAGACCACTCCATTTGTTGAATTTAAATGCTTTGACTAGATTTCTCCGTTTGCAAACAACTGAATGGGAAAATGTTGAACCATGTGAGTAGTATCTGCTTGAGAGAAATGTTTCTATTGATGAAGCTAAACTGTTTGACTAGTACGAAAAATTTAGAGTTCGTGCAAAAAGAGCATCGGCCAAATGCAATTTATTGTAAAATGATGGAACATGAAAGATGGGCAAAATATTTTGCAATCTGCAATACCCTTGAATGCTTCAGCGAACTGATAAAAATTGCACAGTTTTGCTTCAGCGTTATGTCTCATTTCGCTAATGTGGAACGATTTTTTCCTTGATGCAGCCACAAACCTAAAAGAAAGAGAAATCTTTCTAATTGTACTAGTTTCTACTCTGTTAAATCTGGTGTCCAATTTAAAACATCTTTCATGCAACTAGTTTCATAATAATGTTGAAGGCAATTTTCCATTTTAAAGAAATTTAAAGAAACTGCAACATATTCATGAGCTAAATAGGACAAGTAAATAAGAATTTTGTTTTGTGTGTTTTGACTGAAACATCGTCTGCACTGGACGTCTTACTTCAATGCTTAAAACTTATCAATAAGCCTAATTGTTATTTGACTTGTTAAGTGTAGATAATACACTCAAGTAAGTGACAGTCGTAAGTTGTCTACCCTTTCTGCGATTCAAATGTGCCAGCCTTCTTCAGCTTATTAATAAATATACGTGGACAGAAGGGAATCGTCATCTTAGCAAGTGTAGAGGTTATCCAAGTGGTTCTAAAAGACGTAAAAAACAACAGGCAAAAATGAGAGAGGAAGAAGTTGCAGCTAAGTCAAGAAACATTGCAGTGACTGGCAGTGAAGTCCAGCGGAGATATTTCTGCGGAACCTGCAAGAGGACAGAAAATCAAAGAACATGGTGCGACAGACTAGATCTACGTAACGACGAAAATAGATCTAGTTTAACCAGCGGTGCAGTAGCAGAAGAACGTCAAGATGTATCATCAAAAAACACGATAGATGAGATGGCTGACGCTATCACCGGAAGCAACGATATCAGTCTCTAGGCCCTCTTGTCAGTCAATATACCGGAAAAAATGCGAGAATATTGGTTGAAATATGAAACAGGTTGTTTTTGACATTGTGATGAAAAGTCATTTTTAAAACAGGATGTTCCACAACACAGAAAAGACAGAAACTTGTCACGGAAATGTACCGCAAGTTTTATTCGTCGCCAGAACCACAATGGCGAAGTAGTTGGCAGAAGCTGGCTTTGTTTTTCTCCTTCTCAAACTTGTGTTCATTGTTTCACTTGTAGACTGATGTGCGCCGATACGACTAAATGTGCGCATTTCCTTATTAGAAAAGGAATCTTCGATCAGAAGCACGCTCTTGAGCGCCTGAGGAACCACGACCATTCAGTGGAATATAGATGCCACGATTACGTTTAGTCGCAGATGTAATTAATCACTATGAAGAATTGATGCAGTAATAGCCAGCCAGGTCAATCAATGCGAACAATATCGGAAATCGCCTCTGCCTGCAATGTTTGGTTTCTGTCGTAAAATTTATTGCTGACCGAGGACTTTCTTTTGGAGATGATCAAAACGTTGGATCTCCCAGAGAGTTCAAAAATTTTCAAAACTTTTTTTCAAGCAAATATTTAAAAAAAGAAAATGCGATACTTTTAGCGGCTGGTTTTGCAACAGTTTCACAAAGCGCTAATCATTGTTAAAGACCATGCTGCATCATAAAGTTTTGTAACAGTTGAGTTAACAAATGTGACGTCACAAGATTACGTCATAAATATTAATGATATGTGGAAATACTGGTGACTTCATCGATCATCCCCTACCTAAACATTTTGTATCCGCACATGGGGCCTCACACCACGCCTGGGCCCCAGTCACCACACCATCTAAATCCGGCACTGATATGTTCCAAAACCGTGTATTTCCTGGATACATTTTAATGACTGTGCGTTTATTTCTTTGGTGCTTTTAATGACTGTTCATTTACTCTCCCAGTGTGTTTTGTCAGTTCCTTGCAGGGCTGCGGAGCCAAAACTCAATTTCAGGCTCCAGCTTTGGCCCCTACATCTAAATGTTTTTGGCACCGGCTCCAAAATGATTTGGTCCAGTGAAAACAGAAAAACATTGTATGATTTGTACAAATATCTTGTTACACCAGCATAGACAAAGTGTTGCGAAATAATGTATTTGATGGTTGGTGGGACATGTGCAAAAAAGTTTGAGAAGTCCTGATCTACACACAAACAAGGAAAATTATTGTATACATACGGCAACCCATAAGTTAACTCGCTTGCCACACCAACCAGGGCTGTGGGATCGGAACCCAAAGTTCAGGCTCCGGTTACACCGTCTAAACGTTTTTGACTCCGGGTCCAATCATCCAAAATTGCTTGGGCTCCGGCTCTATAGTCCTGGTTTCTTGCTCTAAAACCCGAACTAATTGCACTGTATCTTCCAGTGGAGAGCTACTGAAATTATGTCTTCTGGTGGAAATTGCACGAAGGAAACAGCATGCGTGTAATTGCATTGGAAGATTTCTAGCAACCTTGCCAACAGTTAATGTCTCTTCACCTATTGGCGGGTTACATTCAATGCACTTCTTCCAAAAGTTCAATTAATTCCCGTTTGTAAACCTGACTGCGTTAAGTGAAAATAAAGCAGAGGTTTGATTTTGTTTTGCTGGTGGTTTTGTTGCCAGCAACTATTTTGCTAAATTTTATGAAAAGCTTCTTTTGCGTTGAATTTGAGATTTTGGCATGTTTTTTAGGTCTTCTCTACTGCATTGGAGGAGTCACAAAAGGTGGTGGTAATACCAATACAGCTGAGTACTACGACTCGAACTTTGCTGAATGGCAGCTAATTGCCCCGATGCCCATGGCCAGGAGTGGACTGACTGCTGTTGTTGTGAATGGATTTATATATGCCATAGGTAAGTATCTGGCATTTCGGGAATGAAAGCTTGCTTTGTTTACTGGTGAAGGTTGCCATGTGTAACTTTAGCGTGTGGCATTGTTTTTGTTTTGGCAAGCAAAAGTTTTAGGTGTTGGACGAAACTCTGTCGTGGGTTAATTTTGTTCTTCATCTGCAGCGTTTAAAGATTTAATGGACCTAGGACAAAGATTGCAAAAATTTAGAAACAAAAGTGTTTTAAGTTGTGGAAAATAACTCGTTGGCATTCCTCACAACAGCTGTTTATACCCATTTTCAATGATTCAAGTCAACGGGAAGGTTTTCCACCATAGTGGATATTGACAAACGATTTACCCCAAAGGAAAGAGTTCCCACAACTCTCACCTTGAACAGCAACGTAGTTCTACCATTCGATGAACTGTACAAAACGTGATTGATAAACGCGCACGTCTATGAAGGCTAATAACCTGCGATCCGACGCAGCTAAAAAATTGGAAACATTTCAACTAAAATTGCAGTGGTCCAAAGCTTGAGCGACATAAAACTGTGCCTGCCAGAAGTAAGGCCGTATTCACATATCTCACAATCAAGTGGTGAAAATCCTTCGTAGTTCATTGTGGCGCACGAAACTTTTTCTCTCTCCCATATGACTAAATCATAAAAGTTTTCCATAGCAAGTCGTATGTTCAGGATAAGGTATCAGAGCTAAAATTTCGGAATGCTGTTATTACGCCCAGGACAAGGTTCCTGATTTCTCACTACGTCCGGTAAGATTTAGCTTACAGGAACAAAAGTAGCTGCTAGATGTCAGGAGGTTCACACTGAGCGGCCTCTAGGTTTGTTTCCCCCATAAAACAAATGAGCATGTGTTGCAACCTCTCCGGTGGTGCTGCGTTGAATGTGTGATTCACCATGAACGGGATGTGCGCGAAGAACAACAATATATATGTGACGCGAACAAGCAATAATAAAGTGATCATGTCATGTGAACTCTATTGTTGCTTGCTACCACAGTGCGAAGCTTTGCGCGCATGCCGCTCGGGCTTTTCCGATCGCCACACATGGAAAGGCAGAATCATAATTTCATATTTTTGAATACGGAAAAGGTAACAGAGTTGAGACTAAGATGTGTTCATCTGGTTCGTGGTTTGGGACGTAGAATGTACTGATACGCATTGAAAAATTGAGTGCTAGCTCTCCACAGCTCGCAACTAGGGCTAACGTCGCAACAATTTCTAAACGGTGGCACTGACAAAGTTGCCTAACAATCGCTGGAATGTTTCACAACGTTGTACTGTAATTGCTGTCAGTTTAAAAACTCTTCGATTGCTGGATGTTCTATGAACTGTAGATCTGCTTCGCTGTTTCTGTTTGGAGGTTTGTGGATTGACAGTTGTGATCTAATTGTGAAAGTTGCTCCGGACATCATTTTTCGTTAATTTGTGGGATTCCCATTGTTTTGTTATTGTTTTATTCTGTGTAACCTCAGGGTGCGCGCGTTCTTTCACTCACCGATTGCCCCCTCTTTTCCAGTTGTGAGACAGTTGCTCCAGTATGAGCGATGTTCTTTCTCAAACCCTTAGTAAATCAAGATTTATTTTGTGCCCGAAGTTTGGCACCGTTATGTGAGTTTGATAAAGCCGAAATAAACCGGATGGTAAATCTGCTTCACTGAACTTTAACAAACTAACGCAAGTAAATAGCTGAACGCCTTACCGATTAAACTTAAACCCAAGCAGTTCAGCAGCGGATAAAAAATAACAACATTCCTTAAAACGTTTGATAAATATGTTGCTAACTTTGGAGGAGAATGAAGTTGTCGATGAACTAAAGGCTTGGGCAAGCTGTGGTCAGCTTTTCAGGTATTTGACTACATAGATGAGTGTCAGACCTACGGTGCTGCGACCGAGTTGTGGCATGGATTGTATGTTCTGACGCGCGGCATCTTCATGTCCAACAAAGAAACCAGCTTTACAAACTCTGGATGAATTCCTTCAAGAGTTACGAGCCCTATAAACTATGACTCTCGAGCTATTTCGGTCGAAGGATGTCACACCGAAATGGTTTATTTGCGGCATTTCTCCAAAGGTCATCTGTCAAAGACTTGTGACAAGTAAGGAGCAAATGATTGAGGATGCGTTGGTTCAGGTTTAAGGCTCATGAGACGCAGCTCAGTGAAATTCGCAAATGTACGATGTTTTTCCGGTTGATGTCTCTCAGCTTTCTTCGGCTGTGCCTCAGGGAGCTTAAAAAGGTCTTCTGGTGAAAGTGAACATCTTGCTAAATGTTCTTAAAGGAAGTTTTCTCCATCATGTAGCAGTGCACATTCCCATGAAAGAAGTGTCATGCCCGCACAGCGTTCTATTTCAACTGCAGTAAAAAGCGTCGCTATGCAACGTTTGTACGAATCGGCATGAGAAGCGTAGAGATTTACCAGCATCATTTGAAAGTTTGTGTGTTACGCAACCTTCGCTGCCGTGGTTGACCTATGCAAAAGCGAAAAGTGAAATAATTTGGCAGGATTTGTTATCCTTAACCAATAAAAGAAGTTCGTGAAGCTGGCCAGATTCTTCTAATCGTGATGAATGTACTTAATTTCAACAAACTAACTATTGAAACTTTTCTCTGATATGTGATCTCCACCAAAAATGCACAGTTCAAGCCAACCTTCAATAGCTGAGAGCTTCATAACTGCAGATAAACTGCAGCTAGATTTTGATTCGATTTGATTTTTCAAGAAAACACTTCATGGCTGTGGCTGAAATATTGCGTTTATACAAATGCTCTCTTTTAGGTGGATATCTGAAGACTTACCTCAAAACAGTGGAAAGATACAACCCTGAAACAAACACATGGACTCAACGAGCAGACCTCAACATTGGTCGAAACAGACCCTGTGCTTGTGTCATTAATGGAAAGATATACATTGTTGGAGGGTGAGTGGTTTGAGTGTTAAGAAACGTAAAAATCACGTTTGTTAGCAATAATATGAGAATGTGTGTACATGACTGGTCGTAAATAAAAACGGAAGATCAATAGTTTAATCTGGATATCACAAAAAGTATTGGTTGCTGCCAAACTTTATATCAAACTAGTTTTTTCAGTATCCACGTTGTTTCAAAACTGTTTCACTTTGCTAAACTTCACCACTTTCAATTGCAATGGCCAACATATTCGCTTTTCAAATCATGCGGCTTACGACAATCACGTGTTCATTAATGTTGTAGTCAGGTTGAAACTTTTTAAACAAAAAGACGTTTTTAAGGGCTTCGGTCAGTGCAAGTCCAGCATATCTTGGACTTGTCTTAATACCATATCTCCGAAATCATCCAATTATTAAATTAATGTCTGACAAGTCTTGGCATTTCTGCAACTCGCAAAGGCTTTGTGTATTTCACAAAATAATTGAAATTAGTAAAATATGAAAAGTCAAGAATGTTTCAGTCTTTAAATAAAACCACCAATGGATTGCTTATCATGTTAAATCGATAGCTTTATCTTTTCGGATTTTTTTCATGAAATAAGTTAAAAAAAAGCGTTTGAACACTGTATACAAGATGTCACAAGCTGTGTGTTGGAATTTTTTACGAAGATGGCATCACATCAGTCAAACCCTACAGATTTCATGGTATGCTCTGCAAGCCGAATAAACCATATTTTACGCGTGCAGCCATATCGTAGGATAATCTACACTTTGCAGGATATTACTTTCTGGGGCCATCTTAAACCCTTCTGCGAAATTTGACCTTTATTAAATTGCCAATAAGTAGTAAATAGTATTTCCGATACTTTTCTGTTTTTTCATGAACTCAACAACTTGTTCAATCAAAAACCATGCCAATTTTATGTCAGTTATATGGTCAACGTTTTTATTTCTGAGTTTTGCGCAAATTTTTGTATTACATTTATGGTTCTTTTGCATTCACTAACGTTGTTGCTTCCCTGCAAACACAAATTTGTGTTTCCGCTCCAAAAGGCCTAATCTCGACGAAATTATTTCACCAAATTAGCATTTTTTACAGCATTCGAATTTTGTTTATGGCAAAATTGCTTTTAGACTAAGACTAGCAGGCTGTGTGTGAAACATTTTGTCGCGATAAAGAGAAACTTGTATCGGAAAAAGACTTAACTGCAAGATTGTTGCTTAGTTCTACGTAGCTCGAATTTCAGTTAGTAATAAACGTGGTAGCTGCTAATCTTCATTTTTTCAGTTAGCCTGAATATTTTTTAATTTTGGAACACTTTTCCGAAAATAGACAGGGTTGGGAGGGTTCTCATGCGTTTGAAAGTATTGAAAAAGTATCGAAATTGGCCAAAATGTACATAACGTAAACCAGTTTTTCAAATCTGTTCAGACAGTTCGTAATTACCCCTCCAGACTTGCAACTTCAAAAATTTCTTTTTACTCAGGGTAAACTCTTCTCAAGGGCAATGCTCCCTCCAATTCATTGGACCGAGGTATCGTCAGAAATAATTGACCATATCAAGCCTCGATCTCACTTTGATTTCGAACATCTGTACAAAAACTACCTACTCTCTGGGCTTGTTGGTGCAAAGTAGCAAATGGAATTTGCTTAACCCAGTTTGTGTTATCCGTTCTTTGTGATTTGTACCATGTGATTCTTTCCGTTGTGTTTTTCTGTGTATTTCATACTAACAGACACTGTTAAGTTCCCTTTCTAATTGGGGTTAGTCTTCTTAATCTGTCTGTCGTTTGATATTTTTCCAACATGTTTTTTATATCCTATTATCATTTGTATTGTCAAACAAATGTACATTAATTTCAGTGTTTTGTTCTCTCCACACCTTTGAAAGTAAATATCTCATCATGATAACTGTGTGGACATAGGCATGCACTCATCTGTAAGCATCATGTGTCTTTGTTTTTTATCGCTTGTCTTTTCTTTTCACATGACTAATGATAGTACTGAAAGCTGTATTACAGGGTTGGTAGACTAGATGACCTCATGGTCTTTTACCAATCCTTTGCGACAGAGGAACCAGCAAATGTTATTTGCTTGTGTGGAACCTTGCTCTTAAATTATGCTCTAGCTTCTGTATTAGCCTATATTCTATGCAATGCTGCATGATCTACTGCCTGTGTGAACCACCATTTCGTCGCAAAAAAAACAAATACACTTAAGTTTTGCCATCTTACAAATCATCCGAAGCAGTCTCTTGTAACTTCACCCCAGGCTGGTGACTTGCATGTGTCCATCATAATGTATACTTTATTTTCACGTTTTCAAAACAGGGCCTTTGTTCAACTCGTCATTGCGATTAAGCATTGCGGACCTTACTTTTGTAATCATACTGGTCGCTATACATGGCTCTTTTTGGGTACGAAAAAGAAAAAACACTTTTTCCACCGAAAAAAACAAGTAATTGAGAAGCTGGTGTTGCCTTCTGCATTTTGGTAGACTCTAAATAAGGAAGGAAATACAAATCTAATTGGAACAATATTCTGTTGTTTGCCATGTTTTTTTGCTAGAACTAACCAAAACCTAGACAGGATGGTTATAGATCGCTCCAAAAACATCTTGCTAGCATCACGAAATGTTACGAATAAACAGTTAGTTGTTATTGCTATACTCTGTGCAATTAAGTCAAATGTTAGAGGAAGAAGATGCTTCTTCGCAATATCATAGTCATTTAAAGGTTTTGAAAAAATGATCTTTATTAAGTTGCTACTATTTACCAACATACGTGTTAGTTGAGCAAGTTATAATTCATTACGTGATCTTTTACCTGTTGTTTGGTTCGTCAAGTGAATAGCGACCATACAAGACAGAAAGACTGTTTTTTTCAATACTGAACCGTTGCTTGGTAAAATAACTATTTTTTGGGTACGTTCAGAGAGCTGCGAAACCATTGTGGTCTGCGCTTTCCAAACTTGGATAAAATTGTAAAGAAAAGTTCTCCTTTGAAGTAACTTTTTCATAAGTTGATGTCTGTAGGTTGTGTTTCTGTAGTCTGTAGTGCATGGGGAAAGTTAATACTAAAGTACCCTTGTTTGAAAAATCGACGCAGTTAAGCGTGTAAAAATGTGTGCTTATTCATATTTAAGAATAAATTTAACTGTTGTGTGTTTCCGTATGGGATTAATAATCATGTGCTAACCTATTGGTCGGTAAGTCTGGAGTGTTGCGGTCATTTGCTTACGTTTCTGATTTTCATGTTCATCATTTTCAAGACGTTCAGCTGCTGCACTCACTTATATGCTTATTGTTTTTCTCTGTTACACACTTTTGTAAATCCGGATTAGTATCAAACTTTCACTTGCAGCAGAGGCTTAGTTTCGCTTTCTTTCGATGTTGCGTTTTTTGAACTCTTTTTCTTTTTGCATGTTTTTTGTTGTTTCCAAATTCTACGTAATAAAAAGTGAAAAACCTTTAAATATTTTTTCTATAAAGGCGATTGCTGTATTAACTGGTTATTAGCATCCTATTACAACCTGGTTTTGCGACAAGCCTGTGTTGTCAATTCTGGCAAAGTGCCTGTACCTTAGTTTTCCAACTTTCATAACCCACGTCTCATACTCAATCAGCACACTATTGCTTGTTTCATTCATTCATTTTCATGCCCGATTTTCATCTGGGAAGGGTCGTGCGGGGGCGGCATCCCTAGGAGGACTATAAACACCTCACGGTGAACAGCAATTCCAGATAGTTCTGCGAGCTCCACACCAAGACGGGACCAAGAAAGAACGGAGACGTAGTCACTCCACGTGGTGGTTCCTCTGGGCACTGTCCCATGGGTGTGGCCAGCAGGACGTGCTTCGCCAATCTTTCCTAGGACATTCTGGACATATGGCCGAACCAATGCAGCTGGGATTTCTCGATTAGGAGAACTGACTCGACATTCGCTTTACAAATTTCACAGCTGCGCACTTTGCCGCGAAGTGACATACCATGAACTCTTCGCAAAAGTCACAACCCTGTCGCTTGCACTTTTGTGACAGTATTCTTTAAGTCATCACCCAAGATCATAACCACAGGTGAAGATCGGAACAAAGACCAGCAATTTAAAAACTGACAACTTTGCGGCAAGGGTCCCCCGTGATGACATTTATTTGTTTTAAATGAAATACTCGTTTGAAAAATTGTCTTGATTCAAAAGACATACAAGAATACAAATCTATATTCCGATGTTGCGTTGAGTATCATTAATGATTTTTCTGCAAGTTTAACTTTTTGCCAGTTTTAGTAATCACTACTGAACATAAATATTTTCGGTTTTGTTCAATGCAAAAATATTTGAATTTTGCATGTAACGTTTCCAAAAAATCGTATTTTGGCATGGGGTTATCTACTCGTGCATTACGCCTGCTGCACAAATGTCGCGAAAACGACGCTATTTGCGTGCTTAAGCAGCAAAGCTAGTTCTTCTGGGTTGCTGTTTAGCATCAATGATTCCGTAACTTCTTGTGCCATCTGGAGGTAACCGCAGCCGAACTGCGGCCTTTGTTTCGTCATAAAGGGTAACGTATGGTGGAAACGCACTTTTCCTCCTCCTCCGATGGCTATTATTCTTGCGTTACATCATAAACATATGAAGCTAGCCAATCCATTTACACCACATGTTATTGCGTGGTCCGTCAGAAAAGGTTTTGATCAGTCGATTTGTAGAACGAAAGAACAGTAGGCGAGATTGCAGTGTTTAGCTAGCGCGATGCCCAAATCTGTAATACCATCAGAAGTTAAAAATAGCAAAGTTTCTTAAGGAGAAAAAGCGCAAGAATCTGGCAGTGTTAGCTGAAACGCCGTGACTGGAACTTTTTTTTCTAAGCAGCAACGTTAAACCAGTGGTGTTAACCAGAGCACCTGAAAATGTAGGTGAAAATCACGACAAGTTTCGAAGCACCTTTCGCTCTCAGACAGGCTGACTATATTGACATATATTATTTTATTGGTGTTTTCGTTTGTAATCTCTCGTTTCTGCTTGTTGTTTGGGTGAATGTTGTTTCTTGCCGAGTCACTCTCTAGACCAGCTATGTCCAACCCGCGGGCCGCATGCGGCCCAGTCGAATGTTTTGTGCGGCCCAGTTTAGGTTTGCGCTGTAGTAAAAGTATCCTGTATACTGACAACCTGCCCTAATTTTGACTATTTTAAATTTGACATTTTAATGCAGGTGGTCCTCAGTGCCGCTTTATCACGTCTGTTGCGATTGCAGTTAGGATTCGAAGGCTTTCATTACATTAGTATAAGCTAAATTTAGTTTGCTTAGATCAAAGTAAGCCATTCAATGTGCGGCCCTCATCAACATGTCATTCAAGGTGCGGCCCTGGCCAAAACAGTGACATAATTTTTGACTCAGTAAGCCATTTGGGTTGAACATAGCTGCTCTAGACTGTGGAAATATTTGTTTTTAGTAAGAATACACTGTAATGTTTATAAACTGTATATGCAGTTGAGCACCGTATTTATTCGATTGTAAGCCGCGGCTTATAATTCCTTTATTCATCATTTCCTCATTTCATGCGGCTTACAATCACGCGTGCTTACATTTTTTTACTTTATCGAATGTTATAGATGACGCTAAGTCTTTCCTTGGCTACGTTTTGTCGATCAAATGCTTCTTTCGCATTCGATTTTCTTCAGCATCACGTGCACATCCGCTACAGGAGAGATTATGATAAACAGAAGGCAGTTGTAGTAGTGCAAGCGTCATTTAATACGGGAAACCCACAAGTACGCGAATGTCACGAATGCATCTCAACCTATGTTCAAGTGCGGTTTACAATGAAGGGCGGCTTACATTAATTTTTAACACCATTTCGTGCGGCTTACAATCAAAGGCGGCTAACAATCGAGTTAATACGGCAGGCACATAATCGACTACTGGAAAAAGCAAACGAGAACGTTGCGAATCAGCGAAAACAAGTTTTACCAACGATGACGTCATGAAATACGTCATTGGAGCCCTCCAGTGAAAATTGCCCCGGGCCCCTCTACCCTTTAATCCGGCTCTGCTTGTGAATACCACCCCAAGGTGTACTTGAACTCCGATATTGCTTGTTTATAGAATTGAAATAAAAAAAAATGTTTGCGAGTTGTTTAAAGAACTTCAGAACAGACCTTTCCAAATATCTAAAAATGTTAACTCCTGGACAGTTCTATTGCTATGCACTGATGATGATAACAGGAGTTATCATACGTTTGCAATATGTCATTTGTATTGTTTGCTTTGGCCGTGATATTCATCATAAGGCATTTCAGCAGTTCCGCTTTTCGTGTACCAAAGTTGGATGGATTTTGAGTATTAATTTTCATGTTTTTCGATTTCGCAGGAAAAGTGGACCGGGCCCGTTTGAAAAGTCGGTTGAAGTTTACGATGAATCCGCAGATACATGGGAAGTTTGTTTTCAGATGAAAGCAAGTGCTTTCAATTCTTGCGTTGTTGCTCTGTGAAAAGTGTGGAAATGTCACGATTTGAGGAAACTGATGCAAGTCCTTTGAACGTGACTGACTCCGTTTATGATGCTTCTGTTTATACTGAAGATGTCCAATTCAATCTCATTTCCCGAAGATACCATCAAAACAATTTTGTGCTTTAGCCGTGATAAGAAATTAAGTTTTGTAGAATGCGTTGCGCAAAATCATTAGAAAATTCTGGATTTTCGTGAAATTCCACAATTCTTTGCTGAACGTTCTGGTCTTTTGTAGTCGATAAGCTTGTGCTTTGGAGTTCGGTTTGTGCACTCAATAACTGTATTATGTAAAATTCGTGATATGTACTTTGCTTTTCTACTTTACTTCTCACTTGAAAGAACCACGGTGAAGACTAACGCAAACCATTTCCGTGAAAAACTTCATTTTTGTTTATTGAACGTTTTTCCACTAGATTCATTCAACTTTCTTGATTAATCCACGGGGACGTAGTCGAGACCGAGACCTGGTCAAAACTTCGATACTGAGACTTAAAATGATATTTTCGCCCAAAGTTTTTGTGAAGGTTTTCCGTAAAACGTCGCCCGAGGCCCGAAACCCCAGGGTCACTCCTTACTAAGCCGCTGCTTAGTTCTAGTAAACCCGAAATTATTACTTTTGCAGATAAGTGCTTTCGCATTGTAAGGTGAAGTATGCGTTGTGCTTCTGAAGAAATGCGTTGCTAAACAGTAAATTTTGAAAATGCATGCTTATTTAAATATACTCTCGTACAGTGCATATGTGTAAATTTACAGTAAAGCTGTATGCTTATTTTTACAATCATTTCATCGCGCAAATCTCGGGAAATCAATTGTCTAACAATTAGCAGTTATCATCCGTTTGGGTAAAATGCAAATATACCGATATATCCGGTATCCGGATAGTAAAAATTATTGATATCCGAACCGAACTAACCCTAGTCGCGTGCCCAGTTTCTCAGATTTTGATTCTCTATCGATTTCGTTTGGTAAAGCTTGTGCAATTTAACTTGTTCACTGTCTGTCGTATCTTCCAGCACAGTGGTTGTCAACATTTTTTGTATTGATACACACTTTTAAATTTGCTGGAAAACCTGTACACCCCTGCTATGCCCCCAAATCTAGTGCTCTAAAAGTGTAACATTTTAAGCGATTTTTACGCTGTAAATATCTTTTAGTCGATTTCAAACGGTAAACCTTGTAGAATTTGAAGTGTGTGCTGGTGTACACAATTTCGCGAAAATAGCGTGAGCAGTTGTGCAAACTTCAACTTTTAGAATGTACAGTACAAGCAATGCTCGACAGTGGTTTTTGTTTCCTCATTGGTAAACCTACAATACGCAATCACTAGCACCGTATCTGAAAATATATGTTGCTTCATCGAGCTGAACACAAAACGAATGAGTTTTGTGCAGCTTGCCAAAACGTTTTTTCAACAAATCTTCTTAAAATTGAAGACATATTACGTTTAGTTGTATTGCCTGATAGTGGAATGTGTCATACTTCGTCAGCAGCTTTTTTCCTCCATGCAGAAGCTCAGCAGTAATTTCTAGACAGGAAATAACTACAGATTCCAACTCGGCTTACCTACGTTTAGTTTGCAGGGGTGGGGAAACCTATTTACCATCACGGGCCGAATAAATTGTGGATTATCGCTGGCAGGCCGCAAAGAACAATTTATTTTATCCTGAAACTCTACCTTTATCTAACTATGAAGGATGGAGGCTTCTTTTGACATCCTACCTGAAGTACCTGCTTATCGTGAAGCTTCGTTTTGACGCGATTTTGTACTCAAAAATTGGGTAAGGAAAATTCTGATGCGGGCCATAGCAAATGTTTACGCGGACCTCAGGTTCCCCACCCTTGGCGTAAGGATATGAGAAGCAAGTACAGTGCTAAACCGTAATTATCTTCTTTTACTACATTTTCTCGAAAGACGAAAGTTATGTTTTTTGAGATATTCATGAACGAAATTACCATAACCAAATACGTTTGTAAAAAATAGGCAGTGCTCTGAAGGATACGAGTTCAACATTTCTTTTGTGCGACAAAATCAATACGCGATGTAGTCATCGTTCCACTGCGCTTATGCAAGCTTTTTTCTTCTGAATAGCTTACTTTGCAAAAGCACACTGCAGATTCTTGACGCATACTCCCGGAAAAGTGGGTACGTTGCACTCAGCATGTGATTTGCTGACATCCTTACTCTCACTTGATTCACTGAAGTCTTTACTATACAACTACCTGTCGCTACTAAGGTGTTCTTCAAAAAGTGTGCATGTCCATTTTCTTTTAGGGTAGACAACTGAAATAACTTTCAAAAGTATAAGATACAATAGCCTAAAATCGAAACTGAAAAATTGTGAAGATAATATTGACATACACATCACTCAGTTCGGCTCCGTATAAGTTCTTGCTTACCTCCAGGTGACTGTTTGAAAATTAATGTGGAAAAAATTACTTTACAAAGCTTACTACAGAAATAACTGCCGATAAAAGCATGATTGTTGCATTAGCTCACTCAAAATCAAGCTTGACCAATGGTTCCCAACTTTTTCCTACCTGCAGACCTACGACTGCAACTGTTCTTTGTTCGCTACCTTCAGTCATGCACCTATTGTACGTCATCTACTTACTGCCTCCGCTACACTCTCACAAGTCAAAGCTTGCTAAGTTCCAGAGTCTCGGGAAAACCACGAGGTCACGAATAAAACGTCTCCAACACAAATTGAAAATCTAGTATTACTGTAACGTATTATGATTTCCAGCACTCACAAACATCCATCTACGAAAGCGATGTCACGTCGGCAGCTACGACTGCGCGTATTCAACAGTGACCAGTGCATTGCAATGCAGCACTAAAACATGCAACTGTGCAACGACGGAACTTTTCGGACAATTCGCACTCTCCGCTACGTACGGTTTTAAAACCTAGAAAAAGTTAACACGCTGAGCTAGAGTAAAGAATCTCAAAGATACGTGTAAACCGCTTCCAGTAAGAACCTAGGCTTGATTGGATGGTAGATGCAGAGGGATATGAGCCTTGCTTGTCAGTCGCTCGAACACAATCGGTCGTTTAATTCACAAGAGCACCGGGGTGGATAAATACCAGTGAACTTCACCAACTAAATCCACATAGTTTCAGAAAATATTTTGTTTATCAAGCTGTTGATTCAAGAACTGGCACTATGATCATGAGCGCACAAGGAAACACAAATAACTTAATTAACTGTGCATTCTGAACCATACGCTAGATGCAAAATGTAAAAGGAAGAGGTGTTTGGGCTCTACTGCATCACTAAATTCATCATCCTTTATTCTAGAAGATGATTGTCATAAATTTTTCTTCTATGAATTCAAACGCTCTCGATTGCTGAATGAGGAAAAAACTTTGTAAAGTTTCACCAATCCAACTTTTTAGCAACTCTTTTCTCTTGTTTGGATCTTCTCATGTTGCAGTGTAACTGCACTGTAGATTCAATTTCCCGAACTTGTTGCAAATTAAATTGATGAGAAATGATATTATTGAAAACGATTTTGGAGCAGAACAAATGTCAATTAACTGCAATTGCTGGTGTGACATCTTAAGAAAGCCATCCCAAAAACAGGCGACCGAGAATAAATAGAAAAGATTTCACTGTGCAAAAATTCGATACAAAGTGAGCAGCTTTGAATTTCGTAATCTAATGAGTGTTTGACAGTTCTCCTGTGAGTAGAGAGATCCCAGCAAACATGTTTCGACCGCGTAAATAGAATGACACAAGAAAGGTTTGCAAGGCGGGTCCTGTTGGCTACCGCTATGGAAAAGCAACCCACTGGCGGCCAATCAAGCAGGCTACCCAACTGCATCTCCGACATGACTTGGTTACGTCAGGGGCGTAACGAGGTTAGATGGCGTCCGGGACAAGAAGCAAGATTGACGCCCCAATTTCGAACCTGAGGTCTTTCGGAAGAAAATGTACTGTAGGCCTGTTGAAGAAGGTACTTGTGTTGTGACATTGTTGGGACTTTTTCGGCACCCCCGCAGTGATTCGTCGTCCTCATAGTGATCTGCTACCCGGGGAATTGTGTCCCCTTGCCCCCCTCGTTCTGCCCCTGGGTTAAGTCTTGGTGTAGAACCTACCGAACTGTCAGATAATACTTACAGTAAACTCTGAAATACTTACAGTAGAAGTCTCCGATGCCTGTTGTCCCATCAACCGTTCTGAGACAAAAAGCGAAGAACGAAAATTGTTTGTGAAATGATCTCAAGATTGATTTCGTTTCCAACCAGTGATTCAGTAGTCATAAAATATTTTTTCAACATAACATTTTGTCCTGCATCTCATCATTTTTGGCCAAAACAGACAACCAGTTTAAACAAAACTTTAATCGGCTCAACTTACGGTAAAAACATACCTCGTAAATGTTTCTATGTTTTTACCGCCAGTTGAACCGATTACAGTTTTGTTTATCGAATATCTAGCGTCTCCGAAGCACAAAGAAACAACCA
>Ga0210059_1007281_pt1 | contig 17614 bp, 8 predicted proteins | sample Ectturendosymbi2_FD_188042 | JGI IMG/M metagenome (GOLD analysis project Ga0210059, IMG submission 188042) | Ecteinascidia turbinata endosymbiont from Florida, USA - Sample 2 (SPAdes) (version 2) | ecosystem: Host-associated > Tunicates > Ascidians > Unclassified | place: Key West, Florida... | reverse complement strand
TAACAAAGGAAAATTTGTTGATTTGGCAGAAACATTTCCTGAAACAATCACATTTTGTAAGATGTCCGGCCCTCGGACTGTTGAGTAACAGCTTATGTGGCCCTCGGACTGTTGAGTAACAGCTTATGTGGCCCTCGAACAAAAAAGTTTGGAGACCCCTGCTTTAGACAAAGACTCAGCATGTGTCAGGTTTTAAATATGTAAACTTAAATTATTCTTCAGATAAAATGAAGAACTTTGGCTGTAACGCTTTTATCAAGTACGATGCTATGAGATTGTCTCTTTTCAAAGACCGTAGTTGGTCATCATACGGACGTTCAAATGCCCGTGATGACGTTCTTCCATCACTTTAATGTCTTGATGGAATAGCTCACTTCATCCGAGTTCTCTGGAGATTTGTCCAAACGACATTTGCAGTAGAGGTGTTTGATGTTAATGTCGCCACCGATTGCCTGAATGAGTGCTTAGCAAGCAATCCTTTAACAAAGTCTTTGTAGTTGGAAACTTTCTTAATACCAAGGAAATCGTTAACTACTTTAGAAAAACAGCCCCCATCTAAGCTTTCACTGGAAATATTTTGCTGACAAACTGTTCGTCCCTCAATAACATTCTTATCTGAGCCTCCATCAAATGTACCTATTTTTATTTTCGCGCTTAGTAATAGAAAAGTAGTAGTGTACCTATATAGCAACCACTATCACCATAATAAGCCTTTGTTCATAGCTTTTTTAGCCCGAGCTTTATGGGTAAAGGTAGAAAAATTATCTTTTCAGCTTCCAATATTGGCTCGGTTATTAAGTTTTTGTCTATAACAGTTAATGTTTATTAGCAGAAGTTAATGTTTTTCAAAAGCATGGTATTCTTGGCCTAGCCTTGATCATCTGCCTGACTATCCAGGTAGTAAAGAAACAAGGACATTTTGCAGATCTACTATGCTATCGTCATAAAAGAAAATTTATCATCTTCTAATCAACACAGATGATTTAGTTGTTCAGGGCCAACTCTGTTTTCAGGGCAAGCCCAAGTTGCGCAAAAATCCTAAATGATAAGAAATATATATTCAATACAGTAAATTCAGGACACATGCATTCTGTTTTTCAGGGCAAGCGCAAGTTGCTCAAGAATCCTGAATGCAAAAAGTATCTTCAATACAGTGAAAATTTTCAGGGCAAACTCTGTTTTTCAGGGCAATCGCAAGTTGCTCAAAAATCCTGAACGGTGAAAGAATATCCAATACAGTATATTGAGTGTATATTCACTTGGGGTGATACGTGTAATATGGGCTAGTGTAGTGTGTAATCTGGACTAAAGTCGTGACTGGTTATAATGACTTTGATCTGGACCAAGCCCTCGTTTTCTGTAAAAATCGAACAATCGGATGTCGGTAGGTCAACAGCTTGATATAAGAATTCGGTAACTCTTTCTTTGCTCGTTTTCGAGTTTGCAGGTGTAGGGAGTCAGACCCTTCGCGTTGCGCAATCGAAGTCGCGTACATATTTACATCAGTAAAGGCAATTACCGTAAAGTTTCTTGTCTGGGAGAACACAACACGTAAGGAACATCACCCCCTTGAGTTAACAAGCAAGGTGACTACAGAATTTACCAATAGCGGTACGTCAAGGGGATTGCATAAAGAATGTTATTGCTGAATTGACGTTATAAGCGAATTGGAATGCATGTAAAAGATGCCATCGGGACCGAACAAAATGTAACGTTATAGGCGAATTGACGTTACAGACGTCGCCATTATAAACGAATTCAACTGTATAGAACAGATTCACAAGATGTTTCAGGCCCCATTCGGATTAAACTAAAAAGTTAGTTTCAGGGCAAATTGTTTATTTTCAGGGCAAATTTTTTCAGCCCCCCCCCCTAGTAAAATGCCTTTCCTACGCCTATGGTTGTAGCCATTGCATTTCAATGGTAGTTCAGGCACAAGCTTGATGTTTCATGTTTTCTTTGAGATTTATAGAATGGTCCGTTATTATACTCTTGCATACTGATTTCCATTGTTCAGTACAAAAGACTTTAAGACCTGTTCGTGAGCAGTCAGTGGAACAACTTCGATTCTTCACGTTTTTGCTGTGATGAACCTAATACGGCCAAAATCCCTTTAATAGGGTGAAAACTTGTTAATCATCAGTAAGATGTAAAATACTGAAGATTGTTTTTGTTTCAGTAGAAAACAATGCTGGTTCCACCTTGAAACAAATGTTCCTCTTGTATTCTTAAATCCAGCAACTCGAAGGACTGTTTAGAAGACGAAGGGTCATGGATTAATTTAGTTCAAAGCTAGACTGTCCGACTAAAGTCGGACTGTCTAACTGTAAGGAAGGATGAGAAAAGCCCACAACCACCACGTGTTCGTCTGCGGGTCTTACTAATAGCACGGTGTGTTCTTAAGCAATAATGAAATGCTTGTTCAAACAAACTTCATCACAATAACCGGCAGGGATTTCAACGACTTGATATTTGGGTGAGTAAATGCCTGTTTTTTCTTATATAGCCTTTAACAGTAGGCGAGCAGAAATAACAGTCGCTGCGATGATTTTGTGGTTTTATCCATATCATTGGAACTCCAGTTAAGAGGTATTTGCTTTTTCGTTTGCTCCATGGTCACGTCACTACACAGTTCTTGCACACTTTACACAAAGCCCACATTCTCTCCCAGTTAGGTCACTTAACCTGGAAAAAGGCATGTTAAACCTTTTTCGCAAAGTTGACAGAATCTCTTTGTGATGTACGCAGCAGCATATGACTGTCTGATATTGTGCAGAATGCTTTAATTTAATTTAATTCGATTTTGGAACAGACACGAAGTCCATAGTACAAGTACACACTGTCTGCACAACGCAGGTTGATAAAAACAGACACAACAGAACGTTTTACAACGGCGTTGGAGGCAGAACCACAGGGTTACAGACCAGGCGCGTAGCCAGGGGGGGGGGCAATGGGGGCAATCCCCCCCAGTTCCGAAAGTTGCACCAAAAATGATTAGGTCAATCAAGCTTTTGATATGTAAGCCAAAGAACTTTTTCAGCGTAAATCACCGAAAATGCTTGCTATTGCATAATTTAGTCGAACCTGAACAAAGCACAGTGGTTCATCAATTGTCCATGATTAATCAAACGTTGTGTACCAAGGGGGGAATAGAAGAATTTTCCAGGTGAAGCCAAGGATTTTCTTAGGGTTGGCATAAATGTTGAAATTTCATTTTTTCCGCTCGAAACTAAGTAAACAACCTTTTGTGCTAGAAAGATAATAGGAAAATGTCGAATTTCAAAATGTATGGAGGGGCCAAGGCGTCCTTCTTCTCCTCCTCCCCTTTCGACGCTTATGGTTGTGTATATAATGTAAATGTTGGAGACTTCATGTCATGGCTGACATTTTCCTGAGGTTTAAGCTCCGTGTGGAAGTTAGTGATAATGAAGTACGACATTGTATCTAACAGCTTGTAATCACTAACCAAAGTAAAACAAGGAGTAACACTTTTCCCAGCTGTTTTTGTGTCAAGTAATCACAGTCCGACCTGTGCATAGTCTAAAAGTGGTACAACTTTCATCTAATGTTAATTGCCACCCTACCCTACTGTAAACGTGTAACCATTCCCTGCAACAGGTAGTCTCAGCAGCAAAATCTAATGTAAGTAGGAAGATGGTTTTCATCTTGGAAGTGCTGAGGACACTGACACTGCCATTACTTACAGATAGCTTGCAATCTGTTTCATTGATAAAGCGCATGTAACCAAAATGAAAATATTGACTTTTTTCCCAGTCAATTGCATTTTGTTATTTAAACACTGATAGATTAAAAAATACAACCGTTTACCCTAGAATGGCTAAAATCAGCAGTTCCCAAACTTTATTTAGCGTTACCCAAATCTGAGTTTGGTGAACACGCCTCAAACAACAATCCAAGCCTCAAACAGCTAATGAAAAAAAGATTGTATCGGTGATCTTTGGCAGTAGTTTAAGTTACTAAGCTCGTTTTTGATGTCAGTATTCCACTCTTTTCTCAAGTACCTGTACGCTCGTCTCGGCACGGCCCATTTTTGACCCTTTGTCACCCTTTCAGTTTCGACCGAAACTGGGCTAGATCAACTAAACCACTGTTGTTTTAAGTTGCGGAAACCTGCAGAGCCGTTGTGAGAATAGATTGTGGATTCCTTTTCACAAACACAATTGTTTTCACGCTTTGTGTAGACTGCGTGGGTCAAACATATGCAAGTTTGTTTAGAGGACATTTGTAACTTTTGAAATGCATTTCATAATGCTTACTGACATGAAATCCAAACATTTTTCAAACGCGTCGAGATATTCTAGCCTTTGCGTTATCAGCTCTATACGTCAACCAGCCGCTCAAGAATCGGATAAGATCCACGTCCTATATGCGCGCAAGTTTTGTACTCGGCTTCGATTGAACCTGTGTTGGTGTACATCAGAAGCGTGTAAATATAAAAACGCAATCATAATGGCGGCCACAATGACCACTGCAATATCGGCTGCAAAAGGCAAACATAAAACATCGAGATCTTCACGAGCGCTCTTGCACGAAAGTTATACGAGCAAATGGTGGCTTTCACTCAAAATAGAAACTTGGAACTTTATCAAAAACAAACTTTAAAAATTTTTCATTTCAACGAAAACGGACTGTGTATTTGCCGGCTTAAATTTGAACATATTATTTTGAAAAAAGCGCGAGAAAAATGCACCTTTCATGGATGATGCTTCGAAAACAAGGGGCATTAAATAATCAAATGTTGAGACTTGGCTGTGGTTTGCTCTCCCCTATCAAAATTCCTGGCTACGTGCCTGTTGCAGGCAGTTTCGTAACACTATTGTTCGCTAATCCGTAAAACGTGGTACAACACTACTTTCAGAGTAGGACGCTGAGTGCAACCTTGGTCAAGGCCAGCAGGTAAAGTTACGAATGTGCTGTGGTATGCACGAACAAACACTGTAACGTCCGAGCACTGTCACAAAGTAAAATGCGATTGTAGTGTTCAAAGAATAAGGACGAATATAAACAATCTGACTGCATCAAAGCGCGCAACCATACGTTGTTAGACTTTCTGCATCTTTCAAGAAACAAGTTCACTTTTTTTCTCAATAAGGCCTCAAATGTAGGAATGTTGTATTGAACCTGATGACTACTAACACTCGCTCGCCACGGCTGGTTGTCTAGAGCCCTGCACCCTAATTTATAGACCACACGCATTCTCTGCATGCATAACTTCCTGAAATTACACCATAATTGTGATGCACACACGGATGTACAGAAGAACGAAAACCTACATTTTTCACTGCGTTCGAATATCGGGAAGAAGAACCTTGCAGCTTGTTTGCTGTACAGTATTGATATCGCAGTTGTCTCTGAATATCTTTGTCATCTGATAGCTCAGTATCTTGTACAATCCCCAGATATTTGTATTGGTTAACAGATTTACACTTTGCCCACCCAGTGTCAGCAACGGGATGACTGTGCTTTTTGCGCTCTTAGTCTTAAACATAGGCGCACGAGGCGGAGGCCGTGGGGTGGCTGCCGTCTCCCCCGGCTTGAAAATTTTCAGAGCCAACTCTGTTTTCAGGATAAGCGCAAGTTGCTCAAAAATCCTGAATGATAAAAATATTTCAATACAGTGAAAAATTACACTGCAACTGTTTTTCAGGGCAAGCGCAAGTTGCTCAAAGATCCGGAATGTAAAAAGTATATTCAGTACAGTGAAATTTTTCAGGGCAAGCCCAAGTTGCTCGAAAATCCTGAACGGTGAAAGAATATTCGATACAGTGAATTCAGTGTACATTCACTTGGGGGTGATCCACGTAATTTGGGCTGGTGTAGTATGTAATCTGGACCAAAGTCGTGGCTGGTCATAATCAGGGTTGGGGAGTCGGAGCCGGAGTCGGAGTCGTAAGGAGTCGGAGGTTTTTGGGTGTAGTCGGATTTATTGTCCGACTCCGGATGTCCAGTTGGATCATATTTTACATCACCTTGCTAAATCGGGAATTCCTGTTGAAATGGTATAATTTATTTTGAAATTTTTGTTGAAACGGGGGTTTTCTTGATGTGTACACGATTTCCGTTGTTTTTAACAGCCAAATTTCATTCCCTTTGTGTTAAGGAGTCGGAGTCGGAAATTTTGGAAAGGTCGGAGTCGGATATTTTACCTCCGACTCCGCAACCCTAGCAATCGGATGTCGGCAGGTCAACAGCTGATATAAGAATTCGGTAACTCAGAATTTTTAACTCCGTTATAAACGAATTCAACTAACTCCGTTATAAACGAATTCAACTGTATAGAACAGATTTACAAGAGGTTTTAGGCCCCATTCGGATAAAAGTAAAAAAAGTTACGTTCAGGGCACATTGTATATTTTTAGAGCAAATTGTTATTTTCAGGGCAATTTTTTTCAGCCCCTCTAGTAAAATGCCTTCCCGTACGCCTATGGTCTTAAACATCATACAAACAGTTTTGCTGCAGTTGAAAATAATTCCATGCGATTCTGCATAAGCCTGACACACATCTAGTATATTTTGCAACCGACGTACACTTGTACAAAACACACACATATCGTCAGCAAACATCAAGTGGTTCAACAGGACCTCACCAATATAACACCCAGCTGTAAATGTTGTTTAGTTCAATGGATAAACCATCTAAATACAAGTATGGACTCAATACCCCTCTTGTCTAACGCATTAGTAACATGAAATGGTTCAGACAAATGCTTGCCCCATTTTAATTGCATCCCTTGTACCAGTATTTCAGTGGCCGCACAAAATACACCGGCACATTTCTCTGGATACATTTCTCAAATAATTTCATGTGTAGTACTCGATCGAATGCTTTCGAGGCACCTAAAAAACAGCATGCACTGATGAACCATGGGTTACGAAGTACGAACCAGTTTGCTTCAACAAAAGTGCACATTAATCAGTACCATTGATCGGTTTTATTCTGGTTGTCCACGATTTTTGCTTTTTTAGGCGTTCGCGCATTCCATATGATTTCTTCTACCCACACACCTCTGTAAATACCGCCAGCACTTATAACTCCTTGTCGAGTGATTCCGAAAAGTAGAAAAAGAGAATAGAAAAACAGAATCAGATCCAGTTATCATGAACTTTAAATCAGTCAAATGCGTTAAACCCCAGTCTTTTACTGTGTCGCAAAGCATGGCGAAAGCTAAAATGGTGTTTTTGGGTTATGTCATATAACCTGCATTGTTTGAACGGGATTTTACTGCACCTCTCATAACGTATCAGCGTTTCCGGCTGCTACTAAAACTTTCAGGGTTTCTACTGAATGTGAACAACCGAAAAAGAGCTCGAAGTGAATGGCATTTGCTGAGCGTTTCCCACGAATTTTGTGATGCTTAGCTTCCCAAGCAGTGCTGAGTTTAAGGAGCTTGCTTGATTATTTAGTTGCTTTCCGGTGTTGATAAAATGCAAGTAAACAACGCACTGTGGATGATGACGGTATATGACGTGTAGTGACGTACTTCGACTTTAAATACTTTGTAAGCCGATCAGACGAGCGGTGCAAATTGTCTGGCAAAAGCAAGCATTTCGAAACGGAGTTGAAACGTCCTTTTGTGAACTTATAAAACTGTCGGCGACTTCACTTTGCGCAAGTAAAGATTATGGGCACGGTGACGCTGAGACACGTAAGAAAAATTTGCCCATTAGGCAGTTTGGGTTGATTACTTTTGGGTCAAAAAACTTTGAGTGGCTTGTCAAAGTATTCATTACTCTGTAGTCAACACGGCCCAGAGAGATATTTCAAAATAATCTTGCTCAAATTAACCAAAAACAAACTGGAGCAGTCAGCATTTATTATTCTAGAAATGACCTCTTGACATGTCACATAAGCTTGCTCTGAAAGTCTTGCTAGAAGATTGGTTTTTAGAATTGTTTATGTCAACATTGCTTGCATTAGCTCATGTACATGCCAATGCTTTAACAAGAAAACGTGCTTGTGAAGGAGCTCGGACGGAATTAGAATAATAAACACGGTAACCGTTCCAGCGATTTGACAAAACGCCGCCGCCCAGGCAGACCACAAGCAAATAGACAACGCAGTTCAACTGACAAACAGCTGCTCTACTTAGCTCAGTAGTGATGTAGAATCTCAACTATGGACAAAGCTGATAGCGTACCGTTAATTAAGTACCAAGCAACCGAGGACGATAAGTATTCTCAGCCAAATCCAGAAACAATACACCAGTCGACAAGTTCTTCGATCGGATAAGGGTGAGATAGTCCAGAACGCGTAGTAGGAAATACCTTCGATCGATTTTGTTTCAAAGATTACAAAATCAACAGCACTGGATCAGCAAATCAAGATAAGGTATTTCAAAATTCATGTGAGTCACATCCGTCTTGAAAAATTGCCAGGCTACAACACGTCTTTTATTCCCACATGAAACGTGTATTTGTTTTGCACTTTCTGGATATTCTGACTTGCTTCGGGAATTGAGGTTTAACTGTGCAGCCATTAAACTATCGGCATGTATTCAGCGCCTGACGAGGTCCAAGAAAAGAAGCATATTTGCAGATCAGTGTGTGAAAGTTTAAATAGAAAAAAGATCATTTTCTTGACATCTGCAAGCTATGTCCACCGCTCAATATTTTCTACCAATCCTTGAATTTATATAACGTATTATTCTTGGTTGATAGAGTAACAGGGGCTGCAAAATGCAACAGTTACACGGCAAGTTGCACTGACTTGCATCACGACGGATATTGAAAGATTCGTTCCAGCAACTTTTTCTGGCCTCATCCTTGTTGCATAAAGATTAAATAAACGGAAATTTCGCGAGAGAGTGTAATCTAAGTGTCATGGAAAATATGGAATCCCTCCCTAGTTTTAAAAAGCGGCACGTACCGCTCCATCACATCCTTAGTATTCTTCCTTATTAGCAGTTTGAAATTGCGCAGTCGCACAACTCTCCCTGGACGCATCTGTTTACTTAGCGAAAAAACGAAACGATCAAGTAATTTGTCACACAGCGTCCAAATGATGAGCTACCAGCGCCTGTAGTGTTTCCCAGTCTTTAAAGGATATCCCCTTCATACTTTGGCTGGAAACACCTCCGTTATCCTTAGCAAACAGCAGGGTAACTGCTTTGTGCCATCCCGTAAGAAATTGATAAATATTTCCTGCTGTCTTGGTGTGATTTTTACATCAAGGTTTTCGACTGCCAGCAATCACAGCACAGGTGCACAGTGGTGTACGCAGAAATTTTTCATGAGGGGTTCATTCAGTGGCATATGGTGGTCATTTGTAATTGGTGTGCGCTGTTTGTGACGTTACAATTTGGGGTCATAGTCATATTTCCAAACCAAGGTTTTGGCGAGGTTTGTTGATATAATACGCATGTTTTTCTACATCTACTCCCCTTATTTTATGTGTCACTGCACTGAATATAAACTATTAGTGCGCCAAGTTAGGCTATCGGATGAAAATAAACTAAACGCTACCACACAGCAGTTCATAACTGCAAAAATATCAGGCTGCCAATTAAAACAGGGGAGTAAAACACACTCATAAATGCGTCAGACCAATATACAACTGCAAAATCAGGCTGCGCTAATGTCTTGTCGAATACGAGCAGTCGAGCGTATAAAGTGTGCGGCTGGACTGGCTGGTGCACACCCCGGTTTGTAAGATCGAATCTTGCTAAACGATACAAGAATAGAGAATGCGTATAAAGTACGCAAGAAAACTTTCGTTTTTTTGTTATTTATAGAAGTCCAGCAAACTTAGTTTTCCTTTTTCCCTGCTGAGACATTATCAAATGCATGAAAACTTCTATGTTAACAACTGCTGTTTTTGAGCTCGTGCAAAAGTTCATGCTACAGAATGTGGTAATAAAGCCAATGCGGTCAGCGCTTGCGCTGATCAGCATTAGCAGACAAAATAAATGCAATTGTTTCGGATAAAGTGAACTATCGCGGAACACAATCTTAAACATGCGTGGTGGGCGAAAAGTCTGCAAAAAGTGATGAGATGGTTTCTGGACGCAGACGATAACCCAGATTCCCACCGAAACCTAATTATTACTTTTCGGCCCATTTACAATGTTCCTTGAAATTTGCATGCAAATTCATTCCGTTGTATTTGCAGTAAGTTGACAAATTAAAAAGTAAAAAGTATGCGAAAACAATTAATGTCCTTTGCGCAGGTAATACGTTTTTGTAAAATATCAAACTCCAGGGGGGTTTTAATCCCACCCCACCCCCTTGCGTACGCCCTTGCAGGTGCATAAAGTGTCATCCAATTTAATTTGCAACCCACAACTAAAATTAGGATGAGCTGCGTTTGTAACGCGTCATAAAACCCCTCCCCAAAGAATAAATCGTTTACTTTACCTAGTTACCAGAATGAATTTTTAAATTTCAGCGCCTCGTTGAGCATCCTTATGCTTTTCATTCTCGCTAGTTTCATACGATTATGTTCAAAACTATTTAGTTTTACGCTGAGCAGCTTTCAAATGCTCTGCTGTGATAAATGCAAATGAGCACCTGACTTAACGTCTTTCATAGGCTGTTCTCAGTGGCAACTCCATCACAGTAGAGCCTCCAAATGCTAAAATGCCCCTTTTCAAAAATATCAACTTCTCAAAAATACCAAATCGCCAGCTGCGCTGCACAATCGGCCTTCTGAGTACTGTAAAGGTCTTTGCCAGAGGATTTGGCGGTACAGAGCCCAATTAAGGCGACCATACATCCCGGTTAATTTTTTGCTTGTACCGAAAAACCAAACAGGCCAGACCGGTCGCAAGTTACGATTTGAATTTCCGCTTTAAGTGAAGAGCAAATAAGCCATCGGGTTTTACAGGAGTAAGTTCGTTATCGGTGAAACCGATGATCTTTTTTTCAATTGTTTGCTGAAAATGTCAAGGAATCGAGAAGTTTCTTTGATCTAGTTGTAATTTTAAATCAGACATGTGATGTAGCTGATAATTTCTAAAATCAGGCAATCGCGGAAAGTATTCGTTTCCTACTCCTTCTACAAACGTGAATCTACAGCAGTTTAGATTGCAATGTTTTTTTGACTATCTTGCTTCGTAGTTTACCCTCCCGCAACTATGAGAACTTTCCGGCGTGGGGTATTGCCCACTTTGGGAAACAGTGCGTAAGGGGAAACCCGGCAAGCAAGCTCATCCTCTGCAGTTGGAGCTGCCAGCAAAAAGCTCGTAGTTGGTTGCGATTTGGCAACGAAAATTTCCAAACATGTATGAGCTTCTGGGACTTTTGACTGTGACATCATTTCCCTTTAATTGGTTGTTGTGAAAGCTTTTCAAGCTTAAAAAGGCCAGTATAAGAGTATCCAATCAGCTTTAGGACGTGTACAGCTTTAGGACGTGTAAGTATCCAATCAGCTTCAGGACGTGTACCAGTAACAGGTTTATGTAACGTTATTCAAGATTTTCTTCGATCATTGCAGCATGCCATGAACTGTAGTGGCGGTTGCCCACTGTAAGGGTCGAGACTGATTCAAGAATCCTTTGACGAGGTGATGGTTTCTGAGTTCCTGCAGATACTTTGCTCTGAAAAGTTGCGCTTCGACAGTGGGATGGAATGGCACGAAAGTTTTCGCCAATTGCAAGGCAATCAAAAGATACCTCTGTAAACCTTCAAAACAGTCAAGAATCGCTGTCTATTGCCAGGTATATTTTCACAACTAAAAATCAAACGCAAAGATCTTGACAGAATATATATTTAGGCCTCATCAGTTCTTTTGATTGCGATTGCGTAGCAACGACTTAATCTCAAGCAAGCTCAAGAAATACGATTTGGGGCTATTGAGTAGTAGATTACAAAACACTGTGTTAAATCAAAGTGTACCAATATGCGCCTGGCGCACTGCAGAAGTAGTGCGTCTTGCTCAACGGAAAACGAAGCAATTCCCCTTAAGAAATTTGGAAATTACTGAGGAGTTTCGTGAGCAATGTCGTGATCACAAATCACATTGGATGGTTCTTGTGAGAGACTGCTTAGGGCAAAACTAATTAATGTCATGATAGAACGTCACGCAGCAGTTCTAATCTTGTTTAAGTTGAAATTTCGGGTAAGGCTGCGGAATAGCATAAGATCAGCAAATTCAGTTTTTAAAACTGCACTGTGAAAAGAGGTGGGCGGAACTGCTTAAGGTTGTGGTTTAGCAGAAGTTTGACTTGCTTCTTTAGTTTAACCTAAGTAGCGCCGTCAGCGGACAATTGCTTCTACCTCATTTTTTTCCGGGTTACGACTTGAAACTTCGTGTACTCCACTGCCTTGTGTTCTTAACAAAAGCAAACATGGCTTCCATCACCAACGACGACAACGCGCCGTGTGGTAAAACGTAAATCGACATTTGCTCAAAATCAACTGCTATCGTTAGCCAATAGCAAGGCTATCAAAATACTTTAAAGTTCAGGGTGTGTCTGAACTTGGTGGCATTTACGGGACGTTAAAGTACATCGCCAAGGTGCCCTTTAATGTTTTCTCGGTACGTGAATTGACATTTGCTTTTTAATGGGAATGAAAGCTTGCAATAAGTTTGATTCTATAGACTTTTCCGATTGGAGTGCAATTGCATTTGCTAGAGGATGATGGCTGAAATTCGTAGCGACAGTTGTTTTCGAGAATGCCGCAAATATTCAGCAAATCTGTAATGTTTGAAGTGTGGAATGTCAAACATCCGGCAAGACAATGGCCTGCCAGTTGCATCAACAAGATTTGTTTTTATCTGGATGCCAGTCAAAGTTTTGTTGAATACTGGGTGGCATGCGCCACCTTTAAGCAAAACTTGTCTTTTTTCAAAAATAAATTTTAACGGGTTTTGCAGCTTTTTCGAACAACGTGTTAATCAGAATGCACTGCACATTTTTCCCTGTGGTAGGCTTAAAGCAACTACTTTGGCAGTTAGTGTTAGTTTTTAAAAAACCGGGAGCACTCTTGGCAAGGGCAACTTTGCTTCAGAATTCTGCAGGTGTTATTCCTATAAATCCACAGTATGTACTATCCGATCTCTTAGAGAGAAACAACTACACAAGTTTGTGTTTCGAGGTAAAGCGATCAACTGCTGGCGCTCTCAGTGAGCTTTCACGCGTGGATCTAAATTTTGGGGTCTTAGCGATAAAATCTCGCTCGCAGCACCAAGAACTTCAAGTTGACTCGAAGTAATATTTGCCGCAGCAAAACCTCTGCTGTTTCTACTCGTCAGCAGAAGCGTCAACAAAGTTTTTCAGCGTGTGCACAACCGACGTTGTTCACTTTCATATCACAGACACGCATGACTTTGCGCCATGGTACATTGGCTGCAGAACATACCGCCATCCAGCTTATGCTAGACTCGAAGTGGCGACAACCATGGGCGTCGGAAGGATTTTTTCCAGGGGGGGCCAGTAGGGGATTTTCCCAAAATTTTTACCAGGCGGGTGGCAAAAGTGGTGAAATTTGTTTTTTATTCCTCGAAATTAAAATAACAACGTTTTTTTGCTAATAATTTCAAAATCCAGGGGGGCCTTGGCCCCCCCTGGCGACGCCCATGGCGACAACTCTATGGAAGCTCGCGCAGGAGTTGTGGAAAAGCAAACAAACAAGAATATGAAATCACTATAGCTTACTGCCATTTTTCCAAATTATTAACATCGACCATCAAAGTGGTATTAAAGCAACGTCACTTCAAATTGGCATTGTTTCATTTTTAATCAAATAAATATCTAATTGATGGACTTGCAGCGACACTGAATTCTCTTTTGCTGATAACTGACACGTGCAACACATACAACGTATTAGAACAGCGCATGCCAGCACCACCTTTAACTGAGACAAGAACGTGATAAAAAGAAAAATACCATATATTTTCCTCCAACTGGTTTATCCACATGGCGTATATTTTCACATCATCACGCGGCTGGAACTGCAACCGTGGCGAAGCGACCGACAACGTGCGAAGTAGTATTGAAGTATGTTCGTAGTAAAGCGAGTATTTGTGGTCGAACTGTCAGGCGTTCTTATTAATTGCAGCTCAATTGCCGAGACCTTGCCAAACAGCAATTACTTGCAATGCCTGCAGTTATTTTCCCTCACAGACAGAATGCCGCAGCGCCTTAACAGTTTTGCGGTTGCGCTCTTCAACTAAAGTGTATATACAAAGCTGCTGTCGCTAGCGTAATACACAAATGTCAGTCGGTTCGAAAGAGAAACTAATGAGCCAGTGGTGGAAAAACCCAAGTGTTAGCATGTCGCTGTAGTTTTGAACAACCACTACTACAAACATCGTCGCCAACTGGGAGAGCTCAAATTTCCATTGAACACAATTTAAGAAAAAGGAATTTGGCAGGGCCTCCAAAAATATGGAAACTTGTATGCTAGCGAAGTTATCGGGAACAGGCCTCAGTTTTAAACGCAGTCTGTCCTGGGTAGGCGTGTTTTCCAAAAATGCACTGGCGAAAAGGCAGCAACAGCTGATGCAAAATTCACGTAAGATCATCAGGTTGTGACGTAGATGCGTGCCTATTCTGCGCATTTTTCTCTTCGCGTGAGCTTTTTACATGAACGACGATAAATGTTGACAACCACAATCAGTTTAAACAAGTTCTTAAGAGAAAAAAGCCGAAGAATTCAGAAAAATCTGAGTCTCACCGAACCATTTTGAACCGCGGAAATATTAACGAGCTAGGAAGGAAGGTTCGACAGATTTGCTGTCTAGACATTTTCCTGAAGTTTTTGGGACATGCTTCGTTCAGAGAGGTTAGACAATAAGACGGAGGGATTAGGACGACTGGCAGAAAGTTTGTTTAAGTGGTCTGATTGCAGTTGTGAAGCGGTGCACATGACGCAACACCCAAAAGAGTTGTTTTTTTGTTTTTCTATTTCATTCACATTTAAACTTAGCGAATTTGTCTCGGAAGAGACATTAAATCCACGTCAAGTTTTTAATATGCATTTGCCAGGCTTTTAGTAGAGAGCAACATCGGTACTTTCCAACTTTTCAAATGGCTTCATATCTCTGGTTTCCACAAGCGAGTTTCTCGTAAACATGTGGCTATAAAGCTTGTTGACGCGGATACGTTATTTCCCATATGTTTTATTTCTTTTCACACGCAATCACACCTGTTTCTTGTACTTGTAATCAGATAGGCCTACGTGCAAGCGTTTTAATTTACAAATGCATGTTTTCCCTTATTGTCATCATTTGCGATTGCACTTGTTAAATGCCCATCAACTTTTCCTGGAGAGAGAAAAAAATATAAAAGGCGAGGGACTTGGGGAGGGCAATTTCTTTGAATACTCAAAAATAATTATCACTGCCGACCTTCTTAAGTTATCAAAATTCCTATTGATTCACAAATGAAAGTAAAGCGCCAGTCTAAACACGGTATCGTATTTTTGGTAAGCAGTTTTCTCAACAACGTGATACCGAAAATGTCACGACCCAACGGTCAAAGGTTCTTGGTGAATGAAGTTCTTTTACAGTAACGAAATAAGCTACCATAACAAGAAAGAGCAAACTGCAGGAAAGAGTGTTTAAATTATTTGTCATAGAAAACCATCGTTCTTTCGTGTTCGAAATAACATATGTTTCATTTTCGACAGAGAGACATGAAACCGAATCGCAGCAAAAACCCATTCGCTCCGCGTTTCTGGTCAAAATGTCTGACTGAAAAGAAAGCAGAACTAAAAGGCAGAATTGTGCACGGGTGGGTGAAAGCTCAAAATCAACAAATGCGGTTTTGAGTATTATAATATTATCTTTACCGAGTTTTCCTTTGCATGAAACCGCTAACTTTCTTCCTTCGCCTAACACAAAATTTTCATTCTTTTTTCCATATCAGGCCTGCGTAGGTCTCTGTGATTCCAGTGGCCTCTTAGTTCTTGAAGGTGTTTGCGTGGTTGTGCTGATGTTATCAGTCAAATCGCGATCATCATGCATGGTCGCCATTTTAAGTCTATTTGTTGCGTAGTAGTCTTAATATGTTTTTACATTTCTCTGTTTAGGTCAAGAATCTGATATTCAATCCCGGTTTGGTCAAACATTGCTGTTGTCAGTGCATACAATCAGTACACCGTTCCAGTGAGCGGTTTAAATGCTTTAGAACTTTTTTATTTACTTCTCTCCGCAAGGGCAGGTTACAATACGGTTCCTTGCGACCGCAGTTTCTTCATAGTTAAGTCTGTCATCTTCGATAATAAAGACATCACCAGACATGCTGCTTCCAAGCGAACACACCAAACGACAGAAAGTGCGAACCGCAAAAAACGAGATTAATTCTTTTCCCCAGCGTATAGCACAAGCAGATTAAACTTGCATGTCAACACCACAACCGTTTGAACGTTGCATCACGACGGAGAAAGTTGTATTACTTATCAACCACTTGAGTAATGCTTGGCTCGGTTTGTAGAATCGCTGTGTCCACTGGAATACTGTAGTAACTGTTGGCTAGTTCCCATTTGCTCTCAATACAACAGCATGAAATGAAAGTCGAAACAAGAAACGATTATGTGAAAACGATAAACTGTTTAAATGTCACCCCGACAAACAGTTTTATCCTTGTTTTCTAGCCTCTTCCGCGCACTGGTGAACACGTCTTGAACGACCAGCAGAAAAACATGGTGTGAAGCGGCGTAAACGCACGGCAAGTATGATGATGAGAGGGTTTGGTGCTTGCATAGCAAACAAACCTAAGAATATGTTGAAGGTTAAGTTTTTTTATAAATTTTCATGTAACTTTCAACCGACGCGCTTTGACCGCGTGTAAAAGTAGAAAGTGCGCTATTTTCTAACAAAAGCTCTGATTGCCATTGTTTTATTGGCATGAAATGCCGACACTAACGTCATTGACTTCACCTCGTGCCGTCACATTACACTGGAAACTGGCTCTCACTCATTTTTTACCGCGGATGACCTGATGGCCGGTACGAAAGCACTGCGTTGCCATTTGTAACTGCGCTGCAGTCAAAAGAGAGCAATAAGTGGGCTCTGCATTCGCAAAGTCATCGTAAGCATTGGTAGCCAGTCAGAGCGCGAGATAAGCCGGACAAAAGCGTCATCATCTTTTCATACAATCAAGCAATTTTCATAAAATCAATCACGAAACCTACCACACTTGTTAAATAAAACTTGATATCTTTGAGAGTGCGCACGAATCAAAACATGACTTGGCCATGAGGTTTTAGCAATGGTTGGGTTGGTGACCTTCCTATGTAAAGGAAAAGTCTCACAAAAATGGAGAGTCATAAAATTTATTTTAACAGGTATGGATAACTATTGCCTGAACGTCAAATTTTTGTAAGGCTGTATCGCGCCCTTTCAAGTCAACTTCAGCGTGCAGTACCTCATTTGAAAGCGTTTTGACACAGAAAACGGTAGGGTTTTGTTCTAGTGTGGTAATTGTGTAATTGTGTCAGCCAACCCCCACTCTGTCTAAAACTTTGTGCTATACTGACTTATCTGGATTTAAAGATGGGCAACAACAAAACTGAGAACACCAGAAAGCAGGGCAAGCGTGAAAAAACTGCAGCAACTCCTAACAAAGGAAAAAACCAAACTACTGAGACTGCTGGAAATTATGAAGCTTGGCCACCACTCACACCACAAAAACCAGTTGGCTACCCTGAT
>Ga0210059_1007280_pt1 | contig 17615 bp, 11 predicted proteins | sample Ectturendosymbi2_FD_188042 | JGI IMG/M metagenome (GOLD analysis project Ga0210059, IMG submission 188042) | Ecteinascidia turbinata endosymbiont from Florida, USA - Sample 2 (SPAdes) (version 2) | ecosystem: Host-associated > Tunicates > Ascidians > Unclassified | place: Key West, Florida... | reverse complement strand
TTCAACTGCAAGTTTTTTGTGAAACTGACACGAGTATGGTAAACTCTCATACATTGCCTGGTATCCAGCCCGTTTTCCCCAGGGAAAATACCCGGTACCGAAAGTGTAGCAACAGCAACAAGGTTTGTTCACAAAATAATGACGTGTGAATTTAAAGAAAGCAGTTAGCTTGATCGAGAAATAGTAGGTTTATCTACAAATTTAAACCCCGCATAGAAGATTTAAATAACAGAAGACAAATATTTTTGGTTACAGAAGTGGCACCACACAGTTTAGCGTTACAAAAAGTTGCACGCTTTTTTCATTGTTTTGCTTTCAATTGGAAATCTTGCAGGGCGGGTGAAATTGGCTGCTGCATATTTTCGTCTCCTGGTTGGTTAGTTGATTTGACCAATATCATCAGATATGTTTTTGCCTGAAAAATAAGAAAACACGTAAAATGCTTCGAAAACGTCACCGAATAACGCAAATGACGCAAAACTAGGCGAAGCTCCATGTCATGTGCACAAAAGCCTTGTTACACCGATAGGTCTGAGCATTAGTTACAGCCACACTGGTGCTGACTTGCTTGAGCAATCAGATCAAGAAGCGCAAAAATGCTGGTTGTGGTTACTATGGTAACTCATGCAACGCAGAGCGGAGCTGTGCGTTCCCACGTGTGCAACTTGACAACCGTACCTATGCCCGTTCGTCCCTCGGAGCAGAGGTTGAGTACGTGGTAGCCGCGGGCACACTAGGATCCACGCGGAAGCGCTCTTGCGTTACATCAGCAAAGCCCTCGTTGTCTTTGCCGCGGGCGACCGTGGGCTCGTATTTGTCTGATGTGTGTCTGCTCAACACAGCCAAATCATAAAAAGTTTGTAAGGAAAAAGGATAATAACTTTTTTAGACATTTTAGCATACGGGTGTTAATGAGCAATGGCTATGGTTTGGGCTTTGCTAAATACTGCACGATTGCTCATTCCAAGGACAAAAACATTCAACATTTTTGTTTTAAATTTTTACCACAATGGAAGTATAACATTTCCAGAAAACTTCGTTTTGGGTGTCTGCTTGGCATTGTTAATACCATTGCCAAAGGTTGCCAGAAAACAAGAGCAATCAATTGTAACGCAGATCACAAAACGAGCTATTGTACAAGATTTTTGCTATAGGCAACATTCGGTTTTTACCTTTTTACTAAAACTTTTGTTTGCACAATCACAAAACCTTCCAACCCCGGGCCTCCTAACCCTACTCTAAAAATGGATGCCTCGATAGCCACTATCATCACTAAAATATTGGAGGCAGCTTGAGTGCTTTGCACTAAATGATCTTAGAAAAACGTAAATATGACGAGGCTGGAGATTGGTTGCATTTGACAAAGTATAAGTCAATCTCTGAAGAAAGTCGAGATTTTTTCCTCCAACTTTTTGCTGCACTTTTAATCACCAGTAGTTTCTCAACGTTAAATTCTTTACAAATGACTGTGCACATTCCCCCAAATCTATAAAATAAAGTATTTGTGGAACAGCACGGGGTTCCCCCTTTCTCGATAAAAGCAATTTTTGAATTCAGGGCAAGCTTGTCAAAGACGCGACGGCGCAACATTCAGCGCGTTGATTGATATCGGTTACAGTTTGTTAGTAGAACTTCAGTAACCAGCGAAAGTCATTTAAATTTTTGCTCAGCAGCAAAGCGCAGGCTGCAAATCCAGACACGAAACAAACCTCAGAGGAAGCCTTGCTCACCTTCGCCTGTAGCAGTAGTAAGCGAGAAGGATTATCAGTAACAGGGCTATGATGCTGCAAATTACAATGGCAGCGATTTCGCCAGGTAGTAAGCCGGTCGGCGCAGCCGATGTCGTCGTGGTTGCTACCACTGTCGCATTGGTGGTTGCTGGCGGTGGAGCACTCGCATTGGTGGTTGCTGGCGGTGGAGCAGGGGCGGTGGTTGATTCGGCTGCGAAGAAAAACAGTTATTTTTATAGCAAATACCGTTTCGTGTACTAAGAATATTTGCGATTGTGCTTTTTTATTTAAGTGCTTGGTTCACACACGTGGTCCACATCACAGGGGTTGTCAAAAGAACAGTAGTGTAAAAAATAAATAGGCACAACGCATCACATGGTAGGTGCTGATCGGCACACGTATTCAGTACTTTAAAAGAACAAGAACTGAGGCAAAACACCAACAGCAACTATTACATCTGGACATGTCGTGCATATGCCATAGATGGTGGGATAACCATGGAGATTTGCAGAAAGCATCAGAATGACCAAGTGAGCAGATAAAAAATTTAGATGAAGATGCGCATCGTTGGACAAAGGCATACAGGTTGTTACAGACGAAAATATCAAATCAAGTTTTTTTCAATCAAGGTATGCAATATGTTGCAAATGATCATTTGTCATTCAACAAACAAAAAGAGAAACAGAAATTCATTTACTGTACATACAAACAAAATTTTACCGGTCGCAAAAAAATACACTTTTGTTAAAAAAACTGTTTGCGAGAAAACAAGCAAAGGCTTTTTTCAAACATAGAATGTTTATTGGGTCTATTAAACTCAGGATTTTTAACTCCAGGGCTACTACAAACCTTCGTTTCCTTGCATATGCACAAAAAGAAAGTTCGTTTTACATTGGCCGTGCCGGTCTTCTATCTGCGTCTGCCATCAATCAATCGTAGCAAGGAATGCAATATGATTTCAATAAAAAACAAAGCAGCTTACGATCCGTAGATATCGGGAGTGAAAAATCGGTGGTTCTTGACGGGTCGAAAGGGCTTCCTGTCCTTGCGCGAAAAGCAACACGATAGGTCCTTCCACTTGGCAGAGGACCATTGCAGAGTTTGGTGGTCTCGCTCGCGTTGCAAGTTCTGTCGGCACCTGCAAAAACAGCCATAGTTTTTGCTGGAGTTGCTTTGATCGAATGCAACGAAACGTTATCGCAAACAGTCATTAACATGTTACGAAAACGGTGAAAATGAATGGAGTCATAACAGTGGTACTCTGGAGTATGAATCAGCTTCTGTACTTCCTACCCAGAAGTCCAAAGAAGGTGATTCACTCAGCTTTTCCATTCTATTAACTTCTTGTTTGGTAAAACGAATATGGTTGAAAAGATCAACGCGACACTATTCATCAAACATAAAACTGGTAAGATAAGAGAATTTTAAAAGGCATTTTTACTTTTAAAGCCTTGGACTATTGGAATGCATTGTTCTACCACCAATCTTGACCACTTTAAGTTATAGTTTTGAACACTTTGCAAGAATTATGTCTTCAAGCACAGCCTTCTCGCTTTTTGTTTGCAAAATATGGACAGTTTTTACATCAAAAATGTACATGTTACACGAAAGATTTCATTCAGAACGTGGCCAAAAATTAAATCAAAATCTCTGCTTGATGATAATCCATTTTACAATTTCGCAATAAGTTTTCCAGAAAACCACAATATTGGTTTTGAAAACAGTTCTACCGTTTTTCTCGAAAGTTTGACTTTTTGAACAAATATTCGCTATCTAAAAAAGCAAGATTTAACTCGTGTTAAGCTACTGACCACCTTCATTGATATCAGCGACGGAAAATGTTGAAAATACATTATTGAACACTTGAACATTATAGCAGATATTTTGTTACTGCTCGGAATCGATTACTTCAACTTCGTTCCACAAAGGGATGAAACGCGAAACGTCAAAAATATTTTAATTTAAAAAATCGCTCGAAAATTCCAAAAGTAAACCGAAAATGATATTCATGTGAACGACAGTTGTTGAGAATGTTTCAGCCGCTGAAAGGTCACCACACAATTGATTGTTTGCGAAAAAAACACAAAAAATACGTTTAAACAAGGTCTTCGGTGCTTGAGCAAATAAAGTTACGGCCAGTGAAAAGAGTTATCAGAAATTCCGAGATTTAACTATTTGCTAATGCACAAGTTACTAAATATCCATCTGTAAATTTACAAGAATGCGGTGTTGTATAGACCAGACACCTCTCTACTGTATTTAAACCGTACATTATCCACTGGTCAAAAACTGTCCCTGATTTCACTGAGTCACCCTAGCACACTCATTCATGTTCGAAACGGGAAGACAGAGAAAGCAGGCCCTGTAAAATGTGTAAAAATCAGACGAATGAGGTAGTTTCCATAAATTTTGAAATGCAAGAAACATTTTAGGCAAATGAAACAAAATCGGAACAGAATTTTGAAAACGCTGAAGCGCTGATATTCGTAGAAATATTTCGGTTTGGAAAAAATGGGCAACGTTTCTTTTCTCCACTTCTGAAAGGAGAATTTACGTAAATTCCGTACAGTTTCAGACCATAGAAATGCACTTTGCATGTAAATATCTGGCGTCAAATGTCGGGACAGTAAAAAAGTTTAAGGTAGCTGGCTTCCAACTCCGTTAAAACAGCTTTCCAGGACGTTTGTGAGAACACTCAACTCAACACGTGGCATCTCATTTGCAGTCAAGTAGCAAAGCAATTGGAGAAAGACTGGTAATGCAACCAACAGAAATTTTGATTTTAACGTTTGATCACAGAGTTGCCATGTCACGAAACGATCTACTTCTCAGCCGACTTCGTTTTGGGGTTTTTAAGGGCCCAACCACTCCACATTGAGGCAAAACCACGAGTAACCACGCGCGTCGCGACGTAATTGCTGCTACAGCTACTACACATAATCACCCCACCAGATTTGCAACTTTAAAAAATGTATTCTTACCCGAGGTAAACTCTTCAAAGGAAATGCTCCTTCAAATTCGTTGGACCCAAGAAATGGTCAGAAATACATTTTCACTTCAAACGTCTGTACAAAACTACCTACTCTCTGGGCTTGTTGGTGCAAAGTAACAAATGGAATATGTTTTTGTTTAACTGATCTTGTGTCGTTCCTTCTTTGTGATGTGTAACATGTGACTTTTTCCATTATGCTTTGCTGTGTATTATACACTTAACAGACACTGTAAAGTTTCCCTTTCGGAGGCTAGTCTTCTTCAGCTGTCTGTCATTTGATATTTCTTCAAACTTGTTTTTTGTATCGTATAATCATTTGCATTGTCAAACAAATGTACATTAATTCAGTGTTTTGTTCTCTTCACACCTGTGAAAATAAATATCTCATCATGATAACCATAGGCGTACGAGGCGGGTGTCGGGGAGGGCGACTGCCTCCCCCCCCCCGTCTTGAAAAATTTCAGAGCAAACTCTGTTTTCAGGGCAAGCGCAGGTTGCTCAAAAATACTGAATGGTAAAAAATATTTCAATACAGTGAACAATTTCAGGGCAACTCTGGTTTTCAGGGCAAGCGCAAGTTGCTCGAAAACACTGAATGATAAAAAATATATATTCAATACAGTTAATTCAGGGCACACTCTGTTTTTCAGGGCAAGCGCAAGTTGCTCAAAAACCCTGAATGATAAAAAATGTATATTCAATACATTTAATTCAGGGCACAGTCTGTTTTTCAGGGCAAGCGCAAGTTGCTCAAAAACCCTGAATGATGAAAAATATTTCAATACCGTGAAAAATTTCTGGGCAACTCGTGTTTTTCAGGGCAAGCGCAACTTGCTCAAAAATACTGAATGATGAAAAAATGTATATTCAATACAGTTAATTCAGGGCACACTCTGTTTTTCAGGGCAAGCGCAAGTTGCTCAAAAACTCTGAATGATAAAAAATATATTCAATACAGTAGAAAATTTCACGGCAAACTCTGTTTTTCAGGACAAGGTGAAAAAATTTTTAATACAGTATATTTCAGCCAGTGAAGGCAATTACCGTAAAGTTTCTTGTCAGAGAGAACACACCACGCAAGGAACTTCACCGCCTTGAGTTAACAAGCAAGGTAACTACAGGATTTGCCTATGACGGCACTTCTAGGGGATTCTATAAGGAACGTTATTGCCGAATTGAAGTTATAAGCGAATTGAAATGCATGAAGAAGATGCCATTGGGACCGAACAAAATGTTACGTTATAGACGAATTGATGTTACATACGAAGCCGTTATAAACGAATTCAACTATATAGAACATATTTACAAGAAGTTTCAGGCCCAATTCGGATTAAACTAGAAAAGTTAGTTTCAGGGCAAATTGTTTATTTTTAGGGCAAATTGTTATTTTCAGGGCAAAATTTTTCCGCCCCCCCCAGCAAAATGCCTTCCCGCACGCCTATGATGACAACTACGTGTACATAGGCATGCACTCATCTGTAAATATCATTTGTGTCTTTGTTTTTTCATCACTTTGTCTTTTCGTTTCACATGACTAATGATAGTACTGAAACTTGTATTGCAGGGTTTGTACACTAGATGACCTCATGGTCTTTCACCAATCCTTTGTGACAAATGAACCAGCAAATCTTCATTGCTTGTGTAGAACTTTGCTCTTAAATGATGCTACACCTTCTTCATTAACCTATATTTTGCACAATGCTGCATGATCTATTGACTGTGTGAACTATCATTTCGTCACAAATAAAGCAATACACTTACACTTGATTATCTGCCTAGAGCACACCTTTGGGTGTGACGCGCCGTACATCGCGGCGCCCTTCGCGCGGAGGGAGTTGCAACGCATGTGACGTAATAGTGTACGTGTTTCGCCGAGGTCAACCCGATAGACATTCACTTGTCTACCACTGTGGCCTCGGTTTCTCTCCAGTTTCCATTGGTGCAGTCCAGTTCGAACTTTCAACTCAGCTAAGATATGGCCACCGTGATAGATGTCACTCTAGGCGACCTTGGTTCTTTTGGCTTTACGCAATTTGCACGGCGAAGAACTCGACGCATCATCTACCATGGAGGTAGTTTTTAGTTGGAGAAATTTTTCAGCCATTAGCATCAACTAGTTAGATGTTTCAGTCATTTATTTATTTGAGTAAACGTCTTTTGAATTTTTGAGTAAACACTTATTTCGTGAGTCACAATTTTTTTTGCCGCCACTAGTATTCTTGACGTCAGTCAGTTTGTTAATATGTTATGATTTATGAGCTTGTGTTACAAAATTTTGATTGTAGTCTTGAGTTTGTTTTTTCTCTGCTGTTACTTCAGCCTTTCAATTTTTCACCCGTAAGCTTTGCTTACAATTTTCAGGACTGAGGATGCGTAATTTTACGTGAAATCGATTTCCTATTAAAAATTTGCTGATCGATTCCTTGCTTACACCCATTGTGGAAAGCACATACTTGAATAGAGATATGTGCAAGTTTGAATCATCGCAAAAAGACGAAAGCAGATGGCAGTCGATTGATTCCTCGAAAGCATACAGAAACACTGGTGCTTTTAAGTGCTGCTATGAAGTTGTAGGGCATGAATTTGCGGCTTCCCAACCAGTTTTACCAACGGCCAACGAATGGCAGACTGATCACCAAGCCGCACCACAACGACATCAACAACGAGTGGCATCTTATCAGTATGTGCGCACACGTTTCTCAGCTCATCAAAAAGTGCATGTCAATAAACGTCTGCTCACGTGTTGTCACGTGATGATGTCTAACGAACACAAAAAACATTCCTTGGACGCACCATGGACTTCTCTTTGGAAAATCGTGCGCCGTGGCCCCATAACGTACACCGTTGATTGGAAAGGCAAAGCCTACACAGTCGGCATTGACCGCTTACAGCCCACTTATGTTATCAGACTTTCACCAGTCTTACCATGATGTTTATCGTTCTGCAAGCACCAACAGCAACACCAGGCTTCCTGCTGCTCAAATGACCCATGTTTCCCCTCTTTTTCTCTTCCGAGCGATGCAATTCGACACCAACGTCTGTTGACGTAACCGCCGTCCAAACCACGTCATACTCGCACCCGTGTTGTGCGCAGACCGGACCGTTACAGACCGTAAAGGCGTAAACAGCTCTGGCTGAATTGTCTTGCATATAATGTGTGTGCTTTTTTTCACTACTCTCTTTGTTTCATCTTTGCTTTGGTTTGCTACAACGTCCATTTTCGGTCCACGCCCAGCTCCGCCATGCAGCCACACAAACATTCCGCATTTTTTTCTCCAGCAAAGCTTCACCGTATTCATGCTCTTTCTCCGGCTATCATTTCCCGATGCATTCCGCAATGTGCTCTCTTTTGTTTCTTTCTAACACTCCTTTCAGCTTTGCCTTTCGTCTCTGCTGTTTGTTCAACAAGCAACACTTTATGACCTACTACCTTGGCCCTCGTTTTTGTGCATTCCAACCACAGTCTCACTTTTATCGTGGCTTTTCGCAGTCAGTTCCTCTGCATCTGCACAGCACCTCTACAGAGCTTTCTCAATGGCGTTGTGGATCGCATCCTTTCCGGCTTTCCGAAGTCAACGGCACAGATGCTCCTGCACTGCCGAGCGTGTTGTCTGGCATACAACCATCTGCACATTCTACGTGTTGTAACTGAATTCTTTACTGCAAATTCTCTTCGACTGCGCGTAGCTGCTTTATTTTGAAGCGGCATATCTTCGCCAGTTGGCCTGACGCAAAGACTGTTCACTCTCTGCCGTCTACTCGTGGGCGAGTGTTCGTCCAGCTGTGCGCTGAACTTGTCGTCTTTCTTGGCCCCAATTTCCTACCGAGGACACCTTACTGCATTGATTTCAGCGTTTCAACATTCAAGTAGAATCTCCATATCAGCATATTTTGAGCTGCAGCATAGTCTGAGCCCATGCGACCGCTTCAAATATCATTAAATTGACTCACTCGTTCGACAACGTTGCAAGCACAACTTTTTCCTTTGAAGATCTCAAAGTCATCAAACGCGATTTTCAGGTTTCCCACAAGTAGAGGATGGCTCCCACCCAAAACAACTCCACGCTTTCTCACCTACACAGGGAAGTCACACCACCTCTCTCGTCAACTTCAGCGCGTTTCAATGTCATCACTATCCCCCTTTTAACGAAGCTTTCTACACATTTCCGTGTTACCTATACACCTTGTCTCTGTTTTCCTCTTTTTTTGCCTCGCATTTCCTCTTCGGACTGACCGTTCCCGAGCCCAACGAATTTCCGCAGCACAACACTTTTCTCAGTTACGCAACTGCACAACGAAATTACCCCCGCAGCCTGCATCCTGCACCGCCCTTGCTTTTTACGTGGCAGCTCAACACTTACTGCTTTGATACTTTAATTCATGCCCAAAAATTTCACTACGCTTATTGTTTGTAGTTACTGCATGGCTCGCGTAATGGATGCAGCTGACGCGCTGCCCGAGAGAAACCCTACGAGGTGTAACTTTATTCCGGCACTGCCAGGGGTTGCTGTGCACGGTGCAGAATTACCGGGCCCAGTAAGGCAAAGGATTATATGCATACCTACTCCTGAATTATCGTCAGTGTAGATGAACTGCAAGAAATAAAACGTACAGGGCTCTCACAAATGCAACTCCAAAATTCCAAGAACAGTACTAAATTTCCCTATTTTACATAAAAAAATCGTTGAATCTGTGGTGGCGCAGCCTAAAATCGGAACGCCATGATAAGTGTTAAACACAGAACCAAACGGCATTTTTTTATTTGAGAAATAAACTGAAATGATTCATTTTGCACATTTTCAAACTTGTACAAAAATCCCTAAAAAAATCCTCTAAAAAGGGCCAAAAGTTGCAATCTAGGGACAAAATCCCTAAACGTGAGAGCACTGAAAACCAGACATGGGGTAATCGTAATCGTCAACAGTGGCGTACACAGAAAATTTTCATGGGGATTTCATTCAGTGGCATATGGTGGCAATTTGTATTTGGTGTGCGCTCTTTGTGCAGTCACAATTTGACGTCATATTCACGTTTCCATACCAACGTTTTGGCGAAGTATATTGACATAATATGCATATACTTCTACACACACTCCCCTTATTTTATGTGTCAGTGCACTGAATATAAACTATCAGCGTTCCAAGTTAGGATATCTGTGGAAAATAAACTCAACGCTACGACACAGCAGTTCATACCTACAAAAATATCAGGCAGCTCGTTGAAACAGGGGTGTAAACACACTCATCACTGCGTTAGAGCAATTTACAACTGCAAAATGAGGCTGCGCTGATGTCTTGTCGAATACGGGCAGTCAAGCATAAAACGTGTGTGGCTGGACCGGCTGACGCACACCCCGATTTGCAAGATTGAATCTTGCTAAACTACACAAGAATTGGGAATGTGATTAAGCACGCAAGAAAACATTCGTTTTATTGTTATGTACAGAAATCCAGCACACTTTTAGTTTTCCTTTGTCCCTGTTGAGACATTATCAAACTCCTGAATGCTTCTAAGTTAAAAATTGCTGTTTTTAAGCTCGTGCAACAGTTCTATCATGCTACAGAAATTGGTAATGCAGCCAATGCGGTCAGCGCTTGCGCTGATCAGCCTTAGCAGATCAAATAAAAACAGTTATTTCGGATAAAGTGAACTATCGCGGAACACAATCCTAAACATGCGTAGTGGGTGGGTCGCAAAAAAGTGGTGAGATGGTTTCTGGTCGCAGACGACAACCCAGATTCCAACCAAAACCTAAATATTACTTTTTAGCCCATTTACAATGTTTCTTGACATTTGCATACAAATTTAATCCGTGGTTTTTGCATTAGGTCGACAAATCAACAAGGTAAAAGTATGCGAAAACAATTAATCTCCTAAGCGCAGATAATGAAGTTTTTGTAAAATATCAAGCTCAAGTGTTTTTTTCAAACTCCTCCCCCCCCTTGCGTACGCCCTTGATCGTCAATTGCGATTCTGATCGTAATTTCAAGGTGAAGATTTTGAAGTTTAATTACAGTTTTTTGAGTAATCGTAATCGATTGAACTGACTACAAACGAAATGTAATCGCAATCGATTACATTGACAATTTAATCGTAATCAACGATTATTTTCGCGATTAAACTTGAAAATCTTCACCCCACATCACTGTGCGATGAACGCGGTTGTGGTGGGTGGGTTTCCTCCTTTATCATCGTTTGGTATGATTACGTTTCAGGGGAGGCTATTTGCCCGTCTGTGCAGTGGCGGATCCAGGGGGGCGATTAGGGCGATCGCCCCCCCAAAAAACCTACGAAAGTAACTTTATTCATCATGATTTTTTACAATTCAGAAAACAGCATTAGCAAAATAAGGCCATTTTGTCGTTTATTGTTTTGTAACAGCAGTGTTATGAAGCATACTTTTACAGTGGCGAGGCCGCTATGAGAGTTGACTACCAAATATTTCTGAAATCACCATCCCCAACCTTACTGGCGGGCAGTGACGTAGCTAACCCAGACATTTTTTGGGGAGAAATGTTTGATTTTAGGCGAATAACACTATTTTGTTTGGAAATACGCCTCTCAAAGAACAAAATGACTATATTTTCAAAAAAGTTAGGGGGGTGCAAGGCTCCCCCCTGGCTACGCCTATGCTGGCGGGATCTGCCCCTGCCTCTGTGTGGTTTATATCCAGATAGTCCAGGGCAAGCACAGCGTTTGTAGCTAATTCCGCTTTGTTCCAGCTACCCTTCCTGTTGGCCGCCAGAAGTAACGTTGTGAGTCTAGTGAGGACGTAACAACAAAAATAGGAGCTTTTCTTAAAAGTGGGTTGACATTTCGCTAACAGAATAGCGAGACATTGTGTGGAGAGGTGCTGGTTTTATTTAGATATATATTCTAAGTGAACTTATAAATGTAAGTGCTGGAGTAGGCTATGTATATAAATAGTACAGTTATTTATATACAGCAAATTAAATTTTTTTCAGAGGAATAAGGTAATTTAATCGAAAGTGCCTTTCCACAACAAGGATAACTAGCATGTCAACCTTGATCCACCAGATACTGGTAAAAAACACTCACCGAAACAAGTGAGGTTTTGTTGACCATTGACGTGTGGGCCAATAGACAGATGCGCAGCTATATTGGCATCACTGTTCATTCATTTCAAATTAAAAGCTGCAGAATGCTCTGTTGGCTTGCAGACGATCGTAATCCGCAGTTAGAAGAAATAGTCAGCAATTTTGAAATTACTAACACATGAATTTTCAGCGTTGTTGGGCAAATGTTCAAGCCTGATAGATGTCGTTTCACTGATAAAAGATTTGAAACATTGATGTTTATCAACTGTAACAAAGATTTTAAGCATTGATTATTTTGTTTAATCAATATCTAAAGTTTTTGTTGCAGTGGAATAGCTGACGGGAAGGAAGAGGGGCGATTTGACTCCCCTGGCCAGCTAAATGTAAAAACCAGGTCCCACCTAACTTATATCTCGGTTTTAGTATTTCTCTTAATTGGGTTTTAGTAGGTTGTCGTCCTTTTGCGTTTTTCGGAGTATTTTCCATTGATTTGGGGCTTTAGTGTAGCCATCCACACTAGGATTCACCATCATTCCTCAAGTTTTTTTTCTGAGCACTGTCTATGGAAAGAAATCTTTTCTCAGCAAAGAATCAGGCACTTTAAGATCTTACAGAATATATATTTCGCCTACGATGTAGGCATCATCACCTCTGCGAAGTGCATGAAATATAAATAGAAAAAAATAAAATAAAACACACAAACAGTACAGTTACCAATTAAAAAAATCTAATTAAAATTGCAACCCCAGCTGCCCACTTTACATTTGAAAGGAAAATACATTGGAAAGCAAAAGTTTTTTTTCTGAGTGTTGACTAGGTCCCCTACAGAGGCCAGTGGACCTCTTTCAGCTAAATTTCCTCTCTAACTCAAACCTCCAGTTATGCCACTGGTTTGTTTACTGCACAAATATCTCAACAAACAATAAATGTGTTTTTTCTTTCTTCCGGTGCTTGATTCTCACAGATTAGTAATTTCGTTTATTGCATTGATTCATATCGTATGTTGTCTGAAAATATACTTACAGTACATCAAACCATGCAAATGAGTTTTGTTTTCGTTCTGAAGATGTTTCCAGACAAATTTAATCGTGATTGTAATCGTGATTACTTCCAATGTAATCGTAATCGACTACATTGTGATTTTGCTTATTCACAATCGCAATCGATTACATTTGTGATGTAATCGCCCCATGTCTGCTGAAAACGCAGTAACCTGGATAGTTTCGCGAATCGCGACAGTGGATGTTACGCTCAAACACTCACCGACGGTGAAAGTTTGTCTATCATTCGACAAAGCTCGCCTCTTTCTTCCTGCAGAGGTTCTGCAATCAATCGTTGCTGCGTGGTAGGGTTGTATTGGGTTTAGAACAATATAAACAGCCCATCGGCCTATTGTACCTAGAAAGAAAAATTACTTGAGATGTAGCTTTTCCAAGCTCTTCAAAAACAAATTTTTGTCTTAACAAATGTTGTCAAGTCTTTTCAATTCTTTCATAATATGCCAAGAACGACTTATGTTTGTAATCGTGTTTATAACCTTGAAAACGACCCTAAATCATCTATAAAACAATTGTACCTGGGATTCCCAAACGCTTGGTGGTAGCGGCGGCACTCTGTGTGTGCTTCACGCTGCCATGTATTTGTATGCTTAGGTCTTCTGCGTTGCGTGTGTGCGTGAAGACGTCATACACATACAATGCAGATGAATAAAATTTCAAGATAATGGACCATGACTCATACGTTTCTAGAACATTTCAGATCGCGTGCTTTTCAATAGTTTCAGTTTCTGAAAAACGTGTTTTCTAAACTAGAAAACTTTGACATTTTTTTTGAATTACCAGTGTTGGACTCCGCCCCATTTTCCGCGACTATAACATCGATTTCAAGGATGTTTCCAGCACTCCTTGCAAAGAAAGTGTCCGTTGAGTTGCACGGGTTGCTAATTGCGAAGGCATATGTCTGCGATGCGCCGTTCGCAAGATTCTGTTGCGAGACTGAAACATTTGGTGCTGCTCCAGGTTTCGGCCCAGGCACTGAGAAACAGATGATAGGTTTACCCTCGTTGATATCTATTTTCAAGACTCATAACCACTTTAGCAGGGTATTTTGGATATGCAAATAATTTTTGACGTATTGCGCTCGTTTTAACAAAAGTTTCAAGTTCGTGCCAGAACTGATCTTCAAATGAACCATGCAGGCTTGTTTTAATTGCATATTTTATTGCATGATTTAATCAAGCTCAAAACAGTTAAAGAAAGAAATTTGCTTCCGACAACATTACTTTGCTCGTGATGTTTATTGATTTGTGAACAAACGTCTGCGTACCTCCGGATCTAATCGTGCCTGGAGAAGGATCACTCATTCCAGCAGATGTGGTTTGAATCACAGTAACGGTATATGCTAAATCTTCTCTCAAGCCCGTAAGAAGAACTGAGTTGCTTACTACCATAGTGTTTTTAGCCACGTTCGTTACCTGGAAAACATAAAATAATGCTGGCGTTTTAACTATACGGCTTGAAATGCAGCACTCAGCAGTCAGAAATTAATGAATATTTCTTTCAAACATTTTTCTTTTCTTGTCAGCATGCCTCTTTATTTCGAACATTTATGGTGTGAGTGAGTAAGAGACATAAGTGCATATACTCCTGGAACTTCATGTCATTCATACAGGAACAGACTTTGCTACCGAAGAAACACAGTGATAGAACACCCGGAAGCCTTCATAATTACCAGGACTTGAGATGAGCAAAATACATGAAATTGATTCCCTTGTAAAATTATTTGCTGATTGATTCGATTGCGTCACCTCTGTGTTGACCTATTGTTGAATGGGGCTGTGTGCAGTTACGAATCATCACAATCGTCGAAAGTACAGCATGGGAGGCATATTCCTTAAAAGCTCATAGCAAACCGAAAGACTTTAATTATATAGTGATAGAAATTCTTTAACAAACGTATCAAAACAGCCGAGAAGACTGAGAAAATTTCAAAATGGCAAACCTACTGACTTTAAACCTTAAAATTTAAAGCTGAGGTAATCTTTGTTCTTCAGAGTAAGTTTACCCAACAGTTCAATGCCGATGTTTAAATGAAGCATTGCATATGTTTTCCCCAAATATTCATGGCTTTCCTGATGTAGAACACTTTTCCGTGCCTGATAGCGTTAGGTTGCAATATTTAATGTATGTCACAACACTCTGCAAGAATTAGTCTTCTCTCTTTTTGGTTCAAGACACGTAGGTTCTATCTCCCACTTACCACTGGGGGCGAGCTTCCTGACACAGGCGTTGCAGTAATTGTGTAGTTGCTTGGTCCAGGTACAGGTTGAAAACTGGACCATGAAACATTTAAGGAAGTTCTAGTAATTCCTATTGAAGTGATGTCCGTCACAATTCCAGGTGCTAAGAGAGAAAAATTTTGATTTTAGCGTTAGTAATCACATTATTAAAATAACTGAAAAGCACCAAAAAAGCTTTGAAGGCAAATGTTGTAAAATGTTATTTTGGACGTGTTCCACATTGTACTTTGCCAACTCAACGTTAAGGTAAGAACGAGGTTTCACAATGACAAACAGTACTAACCGAGAATATTGGTGTAAACTTGAACGGTCACTCTCAGTCCCTCACCGACTGAATTATTGGCCCAAACGGTAATCATGACCGACCTGCAAAGAAACAAAAGTTGATTTACCAGCATTCAAAACTTTCTATTTAAAAGCGAAATCACGTAGTTGCATATTTTGTAAAGTGTCATTTTTTGCACAATTCCAGAAAATATATATAAATACGAACCTGTTCCCTCCTTGTATCCCGTTGACCAACATATTTGTCACTTCTGATGGGAATACGGTAGTTTTGTTATAGCACTCCATTTCTTGAACTACAGAACACTGCGTTTCGTTTTGCCTGAAAACCAAGTTTTCATAAAAAGCGTAACTCTCCACAATTGTTTGCAGTACTTGCGCTTCTTAGAATGTCAAAGTTAGAAAAATAACCTTTTATAGTTGCATAGACTTTTAATTAACCCAAGCTTTCTCTTATTTATCTGAGCAAAATTGTTTTTGTGGTTAAGATTTATAAATTACAAACGAACTCTTCGCCATCATCCACCGACCAATTGATTTACAATAGTAAAACGCTTCACAAAATTTGGAAAGAGCAAGAGTCGTTTAGTTAGTGTCGTCGTTTATACCTCACTGCAGCGAAATCGCTGTTTCGACATCTTTAAAACAAAAACGTAACACCAGAGCACAGTCAATTGCCATGAAGTTTTCGGCATTCCGCAACATAAACAGCGAATTCGCAAGGGAGTCTGAAAGCGCGAAAAGCAACAATTCAAGCTGCACTATATGGCAGGAGCAATCAACCTCATTGCCGCTCTACAACATTGGTATGGTAATGATTCGCCTGAAAATATTATTTAGATTTAAACGTACATCATATCTGACACCTGAAAGACTGTGACAAAGCAAAAATTGACGCAGGAGCACCATCAACACCCCGATAACCAACAGTTAAATGCCTGACGTCTCATCGTCATCCGTTTGAACATTCAACATGACGCGAATACGCAGGTTACAAGTCTTTATCTCCAGGTATTCACCATCAACCGCCGAACAATCAACTTATACAGAATGAAACTAGCAGTAACCACCCGATGATTGGAGCCCAAGTTAACAGACGCTGCCTGCAATACCATGGAAGGATGACCCTAGCGTGGGCGCACATCTTTTCCAAAATGTCAGCGCGAAGCTTACGTCTTGTAAAGACACGCACTAATTAAGGAAGTTGCTTAAGACTCAAGGTATCAGACGAACTGCTTTAGATTGGGTGCTATAGTTGGAAGAAGCTGAGCTCGTGGTACAAGTTGCCAGTTGGAGAGTCTTGTATTGCTGTGTGTTGTTACCGCCGACTGATTCGTTTGGTGCTTTCACTGTGGGAAGAGCGGTCCTTCACGTTGTCAGTGGGGCTTGGTTTACTTCGTGTTCACACTGTGACCAAGTTCTTCACTTGCAGCAAAACTATGGCAATGGAATGACTTTCTGGCATCTTCGGGTAATGTGTGTAAAACTGCCTACTTGGAAGCTAGAGATGTCGAATGGACTAGGAAAAAGCTTGATGCTCCTTTGATCACGGAAAAACGAAGTCGTAAAAAATTACGCATTACTAAAATATTTTGCATGCACCTCGACGATGAAAGGCAAGGGTCACGTACGCAGAAAAGCACGTCGCATTGGTCGACGAAACACCAAGAACACGTGTACAGGAAAGTAAATTGTCCCAGCATCTCGGGAAAGCTTCGCAAAGCAGCCTTCAGGCTATCAATGCTGTTTTACTGTTCCTGCTTGTTTCGCAAGGTGAAAGAAAGTAATGTCATGGACTCTGAAACGAACCAAAATACGTTTCGCATGTCATTTTGCTTCGAAACAGTCATTGGGCAAGAAAAACAATTTTGGACGTTGTGTGTGTTTGATTATGTTGACGCCCGAACGAGTAAAATACAGTCAGGCCTCCTTCATCCGAACTCCGAAAAACCGGAAACTCCGCTATCGGATAGAGATGGCAGGGGTTGCTGACAGTCCAGTCTTCGGGCCGTCCGCTAAAGGTTTTGAAACAGTCCGCTAACACTTTTTTAGTCGTGACGTCATTCCAAGCCGCTAAGGGCCGCTGCGGTCTGCTCGCCAATTAGGCGAAAAACAAAAAAATTTTGTTTTTCACAGTTTCAAAATCTAGCAACGAAATTGTTTGCGGCTGTTCTTTCCATTCCTAATGTTCCGTTTTACTTGTTTCCATACAAATCAGTAAACCATGTTAAGAATCAATTAAAGCAGCAAAC
>Ga0210059_1007279_pt1 | contig 17615 bp, 10 predicted proteins | sample Ectturendosymbi2_FD_188042 | JGI IMG/M metagenome (GOLD analysis project Ga0210059, IMG submission 188042) | Ecteinascidia turbinata endosymbiont from Florida, USA - Sample 2 (SPAdes) (version 2) | ecosystem: Host-associated > Tunicates > Ascidians > Unclassified | place: Key West, Florida... | reverse complement strand
CCCCCCCCGGTTAAGAATTTCTGTTATAAACGAACAGATTTTCCGCCGAGCCTGGGACCAAAGCGTCGTTATAGGCCAGTGTTTCTCAACCTTTTTAAGACATGGATTATTTTCGGACCAGTAAGTCTTTGCGGACTCAAGATATGCAGTAAGACTACAAGAATAATACGTACACTAGTTTTAGCAAATTTGGTTTATCGCCCACATTCACAAATCTCAATGAGTATCTTGTCTGATTTTATGTCATAAGTTTGTTGAACTAAGGGCCTTTGTTTCTCAATGTACATCTAATGTCGTCTTCTGGTTAAAGTTGGTTTCAGTGCTTGGTTTTAAAAAAGTTGTAGTATTGAAAAACAGCTTCACCACACGGTGTATTTGGAAAAAGCAAGACAATTTCGTTGCCTGCCGACACATATCAGAGATATTTCGTTCCATTGACTCAAAATTGAGTCAGAGACTCCACAGTTGTCGACTTTGCAGCTCAATCAGTTGTTCACCAATGAAATCCATTTCACAATGAACCTGTAGCTCCGGCACCTCGGAAAGACTTCGTACCCAGTTAAATGTTTTGATGTAATTGTAAGAAGGGATTTATTTATCTAACTTGGTGAGATTTAGTAAGGGGCTCAAGAAAGATTTGACGAATGCAGCGAAAATCAATTTCTAGTTCTTCGCAACGATGTCTTGGATACATCTGAAAATATTTCACCTTTTCCCTGCATGGAGATTTAGCTGGTTCAAACGTATAAAAAAATCATCTAAGAACAGCTATTTGGCAATCCACTTGCTGTCTGTGAATCGTTCAGCAAAGTTATGATTCTGTTCTTTTAATAACGCACCGATAGTATTGTGTGGACAACTCTCTCCAGCATCAACAATAACAACGATTTTATTTGAGGCCAGATTAACATTGGCAAAATTCTCATTGCAGATAGTGAGGCCAGGAGGTAGCGAAAAGAAACTTTGGTAATCTTGTCTGCCACAACCTAACCGCATACGGTCAAACACCTTAATTGAACACGTTTTTAAGACACTGTGCTACTACGAGCCTTGTGCATGTTTCCTCATGAGCCAACGGGTGTTCAAATGCAACAAACGCCCACTGTGCTCTGTCCCCATCTTCTGACAAAAAGCACTAAATTGACGAATACGTACGGAACGGCATGTGATGTTATTGACAGCAGATGAAATATACTTTTGAAACTAATGTCAGGTCTTCTTGAATTTCTTTCGCTGCTACATTTATTCTCGGTGAAGAAGACAGTAACTACCAATGATGTAGTTGAGACCGTAACCTCCGAGACCGAGCTCAAATTTCGAGACGAGACCGAGACTTTGTCATAAAAGCAGAGGACCGAGACGTGGAAGTTCGAGACCGAGACCTCACATTTGTCTGATGGTAATTAAAAGCTAACTCCTTGAATAGTGCTGCAACAAAATATCTGGAGCATTGCCAAATATTAAGATAATAAAAATCATCCGAAATTTGTGCAAACGGCCTAATACTGCAAAAGTTCATTTTCACTTCCTCTTAGGAATTTGCAATCTCAAACCTGTGGCCTTATTTACAAATTCCATGAAGAAATGTATGGGCATTGAAAATGTTGGCAGCGTTTAGAGGATCTATGCATTTTTCACTAGAAAAATGTCGGTGAACCAATTGAATATTCGAGGTGTTTGTCGTTGCCATGTTTCAATAAGTTTGTTTTGACTCAGAAAAATTTAATTGTTTTGTTCGTTACAAAACAATACCAACCCTTCTGTGTAAGGACAGGAGGTGATGCCCTGATGAAGCTCCCATGTTCTGGTCTCCTACCTAGTATTGAAGTAGGCCTATGTTATTTGAGAAAGTGGAGGAGGCGAATCATTACTGTTTATTTTAAAACAAGCACAGTCGATGTAGGCGAGTGTATACGGCCCCAGCAGCACTGGTCCAAACAGCACAGTAAAGTGGTAACTCCACAGGAAAGGTTGCTTTCCATTTATCAATTTTTTGCCAAGGTGTTTCGTCGTTTATATAATCTGCCAATGAAGTAACAAACTTTTAAAGTTTTTTACTATCGACAACTTACCTGTTTCACTTAGGGTTGCCAGATGGCCGGTATATCACTGCTAATTTAGCAGAGGCCGGTGTATTGAAATTCAGTGCCTGAAGCCGGTATTTTGAAAATAAATAATTTGCCGTAACTTCAAGAAGAACTAACGCCGAAATTCTCAAATTATAATGACTCTAGTAGTGAATCTTGTCAGGACAGTTCTTTCAGCGAAATTTATATCCTGCTGTTGACGCAATACTTCGAGCGATTTTCGCGTCACGCACACACTGAAATGTAATGAGCCAGTCAAAATACAGGCAAATTAATAATTGTGGCTTAACATTACTGATTGTCTCTCTGCTTTCCCTGTGCCGCTTACGAAATACGACACGGCTTAGATCTGGCACTGTTGACAAATCAAAATGGCCGGTATTTTTAAAAACGCATCTGGCAACCCTAGTTTCACTACATTCTTTTTATTTTATCACTAGGCATCTGCACTGACACTCAAATTTCTTCGCCACATATTTCGCGTATTTTGGCTAATAAAGCTTTGCCATTTTTGAAACGTTACCTACACCTTTCCTAATTACTTTTATCCTCACACGACAAGTAACTGATTAAGAATTCTCCAAAGATTTAGAATTAAGAGGTGATAAATTTAGAGATTTAAAAAAACGAAAGCACTACTTTGAATTTCAATAAGCAAAATTGTAACAAATTTTTCATCCATCCAAACTTGCTCACTCTGTCCAAAACAAGTTTTAAAAATGTTGTTCGTAATTCTGCTGTTGACGCAAAGAAAAAAATATTTAGGCCTATTAGAGTAATAGACTTTTTGGCACGAGTTAGGTTTACACTTTGAACCAGCGAGATAATATACCACCGCATGCTCTACTGCAGTGGCGTAGCGATGTTAATGTCGCCCGGGGCGGACCATAAAAATGCTTGCTCTTTCCACTCCTCACATTTGCTTACAACAATATAAAATGAGAAAAAATCATGTATATCATGCTTATTATAACAATAAGGAATAATAAAGCATCTTGAACATCCCAATCAAATACTCACAAACTGAAAAGGGTCTTGTTTTTAATTCTCGATTGTGGGTCTTGCTTTCTCTACTTGTTAGCCACCCTTTTCGTTATTACTTTTCCTATTTTTTCTGCCTTCTTTACATATGCATGTATGTATGGCTAAATAAATAGCATAGCTGGCACATGCTAGGCTGTGGTTCAGCGGGAAAGTTTTATTTTTTGTCATTACTTGTGAATCAGTTGACACCGTGGATTCGATGTGTTTTCCATGGCAACAACAAAGTGCACAGGGCCAATGAAGCTCTGAAGCAACTTGGGTGTGCTTTTTGTCTTACTTAGAGCAAGGTGCTCGTAGTTTGTCAGTTTTTTTACAACTGCGGCAGATCTTTTGCAGGTAACCATTGCCTTCGTATTGAAGATTTTTTCTTTCTCTAATAAAAAATAAGTATTAGATGTTTTCGACAGGCATTGTTAGGATGCAGCATGCTGCAGCAGAATGAGCGAAGTTCGGTATTACCGTTGTAGTTGACTAGCAGTGAAATAGTGTAGCGCCTTCCCGCTGACTTTACGGCATTATGTATAATTCCTAGATTTGCTCTTTTTATTGTCAAGTTTTTATATTTTGAAGTTTTTCATAATTTCCATATTTTTACGTTAAACTGATATTCACAACTGTTCCAAATTTCCGTTTTTGCTCACACGCTTAAGAGTTTTCGTAACACCGCATGTCGGTTAGAAAACGCAGAAAGGCCGTAAAACCTATAGCAGTAGGCTACGTCAAAGTAACTGATCAGCCATGACGCATTATTTGCCCTCTGTACAAAACTCTTATGAGCAAGACGTTTCCTCAAGAGAGTTCCGAGGCATTTTTTAACTTAAAAAAGCCTGCATTACGCAGAACAAAAAAAATTACCAGCGTGTTTTGACAGAGTGCTGTGAAAAGCACTTCGAAAATAAGACATGGTTTTATTTGGCTTCACAAAAAAGAAACTTTTTGGCACTCTCCCACCTGTTTTGAATAAGGCTATGGGTTTCATAACAAAACCCTTGGAAAAACAGTTCAAAGATAGTCCTTAGCAAAGTACTCCCAACCTCTCGTTGCAGAGATTACGCGCTGCGGTTTCATTGGTACATGCACATTTTTTATTGAATATGAATTTTCAACGGAGTAGAAGGCAAATTGTTTTCTCCATCTAGCAAACAACATAACAGCAAAGAAAGCTTAGCCACTGATCTCTTTGAACGGCTAAATTTGAACAATCATTTTTTTAAATCGTTTTTTTAAGGAACTCCTTCCTGCAAAAGTTCAGAAAAAATAACCTATGCAAAGTCTCGAGACCGAGATCCTTCGAGACCGAGACTCCAAAAAACGGGTCTCGAGACATGTCACGAGACCGAGTCTCGAGACACCATCACTGGTAACTACCTACTATTTTTGTTTTCTTTTTTCATAAAATCATAAGACCTTTTTGTATCTCATCATGACCGAAGCACCATCGGCACAAACAGAGTCCGCAAAGGCTGAAGTTGCTTCCTGTGCTGTTTGGCAAGTGGACAGCAAATGAGAAACTGTTCCACGTAGTCCTCAGTCGCACGATATCGTACAAACAACATGAACTGTGCATCGTTTCCTGAATCTGTAGTCTGGTCGAACTCTAAAATAAGATTTCCATTTCGCTTTGCAGCAGCAATAGTTTATTTCGGAACACAGACTGAGAGTTCTTGGATGCGTCGCTTGATGGTGTTGTTTGACAAAAAAAACAAAGATAATTTATCAACTGCGGCATCACTGCACTGCAAAGCCTGGCTATTTTCACCAAGCTCTCCCCGCTATATAAGGCGCTTTTGCTCTTGCATTTTTCCAAGTAACAGAAAAGCACGCACCGTTTTACTATGGGAGTAGGTTTTTAATCCTGAAGTAGATGGACGGTAAGTGCGACTTCACGTTACCTGGTATTTTTTTTCTTAACCTCAAGGTTTTCGTCAACGTAGTTTACGTATTTTTACTCGAGATGCCGACATAGTTTAGCTTCTTTGCGACATCCGTGAGCAAGGATTTCTGAGCATAAAGCGCACAGTGACCTGATTTCAACGTTTACGTCGACTGACGTAAACGCAATTTTCAAGTGGTTGTCGGTATACTTAGCAAGGCTTCCGTTCGGTTAGCAACGATGAACTAATGACGGTGAAAATCAACCGCAGTTTTGAACAACTTTACATTTAACCTACCGACTACACTACCACAAAAGTATCAATGCCATGTGGAACAATATAATTTTTGAATTTTTCACGATGGCAACATGCCTTTAATCGCTGTACAAGCAAATACGTCGACAGTATAAAGTTGATAAATATAGTTTGAGGACATTAAAGCAAACTTGTTTGCCCCTGGCTAGTGCTTGCGGACTCATTCAGAGCCTTCCGTGGACTCGGGTTGGGTAACTGCTATAGTCGAATTCTACTGTATTTTGCAACTTCCGGTTGTTTCGTAATCTGATAAGTTTGATTCAGCAGAGTTCCTTACATCTGTCGAGATTTCACACTTTCACTATGACCAGTAATAAAAGTCTACCTCACGTATCCAGGGCAGTATTTCTCGCGCTGGCCGCATATAGGCTATAGAAGCTTTTGACAATTTTGTCCGTGCCGTTAAGGAGTGCCCAAAGCACAACTCACAATGACCAGAATACACTGAAACAGGATAAATAGACAGGCAGGCAAACCTAGAATGGGTGCTGCGAAATCCCTAAGGCGACTCACAAAAACTTTCGAAAACATTTGTGCCGCCCTAGGCTATAGTCTCGAAACCCTGTATGGGGAAACTCGGGATTGCGTATCAGTTAATTGTGTTACATGCACTAATCAAACACGACCTTATCGAATGTTTTAATCAACTGAAAAATACGACTTTCTGAAACAACAACAAAGATAAATGGCAGCTCGCATGGGCACTCCTATCATAGCCACAACACAAAATGAGACGTTGACAGGCAGAACACTGCCATTACCGCATGGCGAGGCAATCAGTACTGACGTTGAGAGGCCAAAGGCATCTTGCGGGGCGAAGGAAAGATCTAGCGATGAAGCACCACTGTTCTACAGGCCAGGTCAATAACTATGAGGCACTCAACGTTGAAGACAAACATTCCATCGCAAAATTATTGAAAACCTGTTGTCGTCGAAATATCCGTTAAACCCCCTCCATCACCAGAACTGGAATCCCCTACTCCTTTGAAGTGTGACCGTCCCTCGATTTTCAAAACGATAATCACTAAGGCAACATCAGTTTCCTGGAAAGACTAATCCAAGGAGATCAATTTACCATATGAATACACTTTGATGGACCCTTTGTGCGCCACGGCGCTTCCTCCTGTTGCTCACTTCCGGTTACGAACATGTTGACGTTTCCAGCATTGGATGAAAATCGGGCAAGTGGGTCTCTGTGGACTTCGCCGGCCACAAGATTTCACCGTTCTGGCGGCGCACGACACATTTGGTGACACTCCGCTGAAACGCCGGATCAAGCTTTCTTTGCTTGTAGCGCTCAAGCTGGCGATGATATTCTGGGAAGATCAACGGAAACAGATGATCTCTGACGTTCGGCATTCCTCATAGAGCGGGCACTATTGCTTAATCAACGCGATAAACTCGACAAAATATAACAAAGGGATTGCACGATTTGTAAATATGAACACGAATTGCTAGTTGTCCGTAAATTGCAATGTGCCAAAAACACTGGCAACAAACAACTGTCGGTACGCTGGTTCACGAACTGATATACATTACTGCTACTTATGCAATGAATAAACTATCAAACGTGTGCAACTCGTGCCGGATGTAAACCTATCGTGGCTTAGGGTACCAGTATAAACCACATCAGCATTATTCCACTAGTTAGTCACGTTCTCCGAGAGCAAAGTGAACTATTTTGAGAAAAAAACGTACAGCACGATACGAGCTGTGCATTACTGACAGCAGCACTGCGTATACTGTAGTTCGCGAGAAATCAGTGGAAAAATAAGTGGAGTCATTTCCGCACCTACTGACCAAACAGTTTCGAAAGCGTCTCTTCAAACAAAATGGATCAAGGCAAGGTCGAACAGTTGGTTGAACACGCGCCACCACAGCTGGTAGGCTGGGTCCGATTCCCAGTCGGGTCATACAGAAGACTTGAAAAACGGTACGTGCCGCCTGACCAGCCGCGTGCTCGGCCATAAATGGTAAGTTCAAGGCAACGATTCACGCGCGGGTGTTGCGACTGACTCGCCACCAGTGCAGCATTCGCGTGTCCCACGGCGCAAGCACCGGAGATGGGCGCCGTGGACCATTCGTGGCACAACGAGTATAACGAAACTTAACCGGCAAAGAATAATATTCAACTAAGGGTGAGGAACTCCTTTACAAGCGAACAAATAACCATAGCATGTAACTTTCGCGCCACTGTCCTTGTCACAACATTATCTTCTCTTTTAAGGCTGACGTCAAAAACAAGACACTCGCCTTTCATGCTTGGGTATTTCGTAACGAATCACGTCGCACCGATCTGGGTTTCTAAACGTTATTCATATAAATCGAATATCCGCTTGCGATTCAGGTTTATGACCAACAAGCTCCGCATAACAGCTGCTAAAGATAACAAAAATGTATAATTCAGCGAGCATCGACAAATGACACTGAAAAAAAGGAGCAGTGATTTTGGAATGACGACATTTCGAGCGACAAACACTTATGAATACAGAATCTCAAAAAAACGATAATTTTTTTTTCAGAAGTACAGAGAAAATTAAATTTTAGTGGAAAGACTAAGGATAGTCCATAGGGTCGTGAGGATGCTGCAGTTCGGTAGTTCCGGGCATCGTCGAGGACATCTCGCTGTCCCTGTAGCCTTCGCTTACACGTTCTTTGCCAGCTATGCGAAGGATCGCCACAGCGTCGGGTTTCTTGTCAATCACGCTGGTCATACCCTCCTGAATAAATCAAAGCACATTGACATTACTGCACATTACATCTCTCACCGCTGAAACATGTGACACAATTGTTAAATAAGGGCGTAAAAAGCAAACGGTTATTACTTCAAAACAAAGGTGACGTAAAGCCAAGCGAATGGTTACGAAGTCTACACGAAACGCACAAAAAATATCGTAGTAGAGAGCGGGCGTGACGTATATTCAATGCAAGGCATCAAATTTTGTGCTAATGTTAAACATCGGTAGAATACATTCTAATCTTGGTAGGCCAAGCGTCTGGAGAACTTCCAGCTCCACACTTCTATCTAGGGCAGGGGTAGGCAAATAGTGGCCCACAGGCCACATGAAGCCCACCATTCCTACCCTCTTGATAGTCGAAATGCCACAAAGTCATGGATAACGGGCTATTTTGCACTGATGTTACGCCAGCAATACCATTAACCTTTAGCTGATTTTCAAGTGTCTAAAACTTAAAATCTTGGGAAGTATCCGCTACTCGCCAGTTTCGGGGTAGCGCTTAGCGAACCACGTCAAGTCACACGTGGGTAACGACACGAGTTTTCCAAACACGTGCGTTTTAGTTGAGCGGTTACAACGCTGTGCTTGCCGAAACATTAAGGCGAAACCTCCCAAATTTTCATAATCCAAACCGGAAGTTGAAATCTTTTGCAGGAACTTCGCGTTGCAGCGTTTGTTGAAATCGGACTTTTCAAATCTCTGTTTCTAAACAATCCAAACGACTTCTCGTCATTCAAACTTTGGACGTACAGCATTTAATGACAAACATCTGACTACCAGTGGTTGATCTTCAGGGTGTTCAGTGAACACCTGGAAATGAAGAAAAAAATTTAAAAATTGGTTTTAGTGCATTCGTTAGCGATTGATGCCAAGAACTGCCTTTATTTGTATCATTTTCTCATGCAGCGGATGTATTTCTTAACACGGCCGAACGATTTTTGCTTGTCTGCTCAAACATGACTGCAGGTTGTTCAAGAACACCTGAAGCTAAATAAATGAACAAAGAAAAGAAAAAAGCCAGTGGAGCCAAGCTATAGCGGTATTAAAACAGCAGGGTGTTCATCTTGCCCGTTGAACAACTTGCTGACGTCATCTGCACGGTGGAAGCAAGCTGCGTAGTAGACTCTTATTTCATGAGTCAGTTTTTTTTTGTCGCCACTTGTATTCTTGACGTCAGGCAGTTTGTTAAGATGTTATGATTTATGAGCTTGTATTACGAAATTTCGATTGTAGTCTTGAGTTTGTTTTTTCTCTGCTGTTACTTCAGCCTTTCAACTTTTCACCTGTAAGCTTTGCTTGCAATTTTCAGGACTGAGGATGCGTAATTTTACGTGAAATCGATTTCCTATTAAAAATTTGCTGATCGATTCCTTGCTTACACCCATCGTGGAAAGTACATGCCAGTAGATTAATTTGATGATTCTATGTCGAAAATGCTATTTATTTCTTATCAGTGAATTCAATTGGAAAGATTTTGTCACGAGAAATGAAATTAATTAATTGTTGTTCATGCCCGATGCTGTCGACGTTCTAGCGTACGTGCTGCGCGTGGTTTGGTGATTATGATCAACAGGCAATCTGTTCAAGTGTTCGAGTGGCTTGTGGTAGGCGACAACCACCACGGCTGGTGAACCTTCACAATCTTGGGCTGGTTGCGAGCCTGGTGAACACCCTACCAAAATGGCCACCATACGCCACTGCTGACTACGTGAATGGCTATGCTGAAAGAAGAAAATCATAAATGGGCGCCACTTCAAAAAAACTGATTGCAATCGATTGCACAACTTCCAGCCGAAAGCGCCAGGCACGACAGCGGGTTGCTTAGTATTGTAGTTGAGTGAAAACTATCAGAGTCGCAAATACACAAAGCATGGCGCACCTCTTCGTTATCTTCTTCCTCTCTGACTTTATCGCCAAGACCCCAGACTTCGACCGCGTCAACGTTGAACTCTTCCGTGCACGACAGCTGTGGACTCTTGTAGGTTGTGCAAGTTGGTTTCGCTTTGCTGTGCCCTTTGCCGAACTCGGCGCTCAGCCACAAGCCGAAGTACTCATGTTGTCCGCCCATACCCTGCAGTGCACAATTCGTTCCTTGTCGCCGTAAACGCTTTGACAGCATGAGCATAGAAACAGTTCCACGCGTCCAATAACTACAAGCAGTAATGAGAGCAATCGCTCAGGTAACAGTGTAACCACGCGGTCACTGCTGTCAGAAGCTGATTTACATCGACTGTATCGGTAAATCTGAACATTTCTGAGCACTGCATCGAAAACATGGCGCTTGTCGTGGTAGCTATGGTTAGTTGACCAATCGAGCATTGACGGCAATAAGAAGAGGTCAGCCGCTTTTGACAGTCCAAACTTTTTGCATTTTGTACAGTTTTTAATATTCCTCTTAGACTGCCAAACATAGGCCAGCCTGAGCCACTCATTACACGTCGTCTGTCAAACGCAAACACCTAACACAGAACATGTTGTACGCACCAACCCGTTCGGCATTGTTTCCTGATGAGTGTTAAAGTATACGTAGTGATCATTGTACTCCGTCGTGTGATAGACGCACAGCTTTGGTCGCACAGAAAACAAGAAACACTCGGATGTACCTGGAATGCAAACACTGCACGTTTTCACTTTTCCTTTCACTGAGAACTGTTCGACTCGCACCATTTACATTCATGCGAATGGTTAATCCAACGACATCACGTCAAACAGTTTGCGTGTGCGTCGTCAAACGCTACACACGGCTGGCTTTTTCGAAACACCATGCTCAATTCGAATGTTTGGCAGGTTTTGAAAGCTTACCTTTGTCACTTAATTTTTTTTTAAATGCAGCCTTTGTTGCAGAGGAAGAACGCAAAAGAACGAATCATTTTCTCAGCACACAAACAACGTCTTCTTTCCATAAAAATATATCAAAAGAAACGGTTTCGCAATTACCTTGAAATCGTGAACTGTATTCCAAACTTGTTGAAATAAAGCCACCGAAGATATTACCACCTTGGTCCTTGATGATCAAGAGCAAAGGCCCCTTGCCCGTGATTTGTGTACTCAGCCTAGCGAAACTTTCCCCTTGAAGCTTGGTGGAATAAAGAAAGCACCACTTGTGCTGTAATGCGCAAGGCAGATTGCTGTTGACGTATACAGCATCCTCAGTGCTCAGCACCGTTGTTTCTGGAGAGAGATGATATCGCTCTTGAATTTCCAAAACAGGGAGTAGAGATGGAGTGCTATTTCGAAGTTCCTGCATTCGTGACAAAGCAAAAAAAATAATTGAATCTGTGCGTGTTGCTCATGGTCTATTGGCAACGATTTAATTTTACTGAAACTACAATCTTCTCATACATTTCTCAAAACGTCATTTAAAGCAGGCTATATAGAAACGAACATGTACACAAAATCTGTTTATTGCGCATTTAAAAAGTCCCGTGAGCTTGGCTTGCTGAGACGCAAAACCGAGCAAATGAGCAATTGCCCTAATCCACAGCTAGCTTGAAAAAGTGCAGACGACAAGTGTAGAGTGGTCCAGACCAATGAGAATTGATAACTCACCATCAAGTTTTCCGCATGTCAAGCTTATGGCAGATTTAACAGTTTTCGTGATCGAACGTGAAAGTTTCTTTTACAAAGCCTTGTATCTTTATGTGCAACAATTCAGTAACATTGAAACATAAGAATACATGTGAAAAGCATTTAACGTTTTTGCACTAGCCCGTTTTATCGACAGCATGCATAAAAACTGAAACATTGCACAAAACAAATGAACATGCCATGTCAGAATACACTCTTCAATTCTGATGTGGTTCTAAATGGCATTTTGATGCTAAACTGCCTGGCGATACACACAGTTTCTGGCCATAAATTGACATTTTTAACTATGTTTGGTTCCAAAATATGAACTTTATTCGACATCCACAACAAGATAATATTGGTTACTTCTTTCATTATTTATTTGATTTGAAAAAATATCGCTCTCAAAGAAACCAGCGTCTACATACGTGCAGCATATGTAGTTCAAACCTGCGCTGTGACTTGATAGGAAGAAAAGAAAGCGTAACGAAATGCAACGACCATAAGGTCTGACATAATCCGAGAACTCTGGAATATCATCATGAAGTCCTTCCTGTTAAAACTCTCTTGTAGAGAAGCTATTTGGCTATGAACAAATATTTTTGCTGAATCAGCATTGTTTCCAAATACTGTAGCAGAACCATGTAGTGAAGTGCATTTGAACAAATCAGATGTGAACTAAAACAAGTAAACACATACGTTGGTGTTATTGATCAGTAGTTTGTGATTCAGGTTACAAACCTGAAATAATTTAAACATAACAACTTAAACTATGAATGTACTGAAAAAGATAACACACAAAGTAATGCACCTCATTGAAGCATTACATGACTAAACACATGCTAAGGGTCCATGTAACTACAGGATAAAAACGTCGCTCATTATGTTCTAATGGTCTCGGTACAAGGGCTACTTTTCTGATGACATTTTTTTAGTGGTGAAACCATCATGGAGTTTCAGAATTGAAGAAACGGGTATATACCCCAACAAATCACTTGCCATAAAAAATTAAATGCAAAGAATGATCCACTGACCTGCTCCACAGACTGCAAACTAACAGAAGTAGAGTCCGAACACATGATTTCAAACAGTTTGTCAAACCGCTCAAGAGTTGTTCCAAAACAGAATTTGCAAACATTCTCAACAAGACCTTCCTTCACATAATTTGGTGTCACTCCTGGTAACTTTAGCATATTACAAATTTTCTCAGCAGTCTCTAGATGAAAATACAGCTTCAGATGAGCCTGCAGGAGAAAATATCAGACAGGTGTGAACAAAAGCACCTGCAAATATGGGTAGTTTGCCCATAAACATAGTAGATAATTCTAATACACAAAACACTGAAGCAGACTTGTTTGACTGAGATAAGCATTTAATGATAGTTGACTGCAGCTTTTAAAAAAATGTTGTCGAAAAACAAAAAACAACCTAGCAACAATTTCAAAATGTCATCAAGACACCACAAGGGTGATGCAGCCGAATCTGATCACAATTTGGTTTGCTAGGAATCGCGATCAGATTCAGCTGTGTCCTCCTTGTGGTGTCTTGATGCTGAATTGTGGATACGTGCCTACGTCATAGTCAAAATCATCGCAAGTTATGAAAGCAGTCCGTGGCAGGCTGATCCCTCTGGCTTAACAGCCAAACCTGGAATTTCAAAACGTATCTTACTTCAGGTTAGAATACACTTATTCATTTATTTCGTATTTTCACATCTGCTTTTCCTCTGGGGAGGTCTGTGAGGAAAGCAGACCTAGGATGATTGGAAATACCTCACAGTTGTTGTGATCGGAAATCCCGAGCGGCATATGCGCAAAGCTTCGCACTGTGGCAGCAAGCAACAATAGAGTTCACATGCCATGATCACTCTGTCATTGCTTGTTCGCGCCACATATATGTATGGTGTTGTTCTTCACTCACATCCCGTTCGTGGTGAATCACACAATCAACGCAACACCACCGGAGAGGTTGCAACAACATCCCCTCCTTTTTACAACGAACCACACCGATCGCACATTCTTTGTGTGAAGGCTGAACTCCGCACAACCTTCACATTCTGGTCACAGCACCATTTTGTTGCGATCGGAAATCCCGAGCGACATATGCGCAAAGCTTCGCACTGTGGCAGCAAGCAACAATAGAGTTCACATGCCATGATCACTCTATTATTGCTTGTTCGCGCCACATATATGTATGGTGTTGTTCTTTACGCACATCCCGTTCGTGGTGAATCACACAATCAACGCAACACCACCAGAGAGGTTGCAACACAGTCAACAGCACCTGTGATATTTTGCTGGCTCTACACCAACATGGGATTAAGCAAGGTTGGAAACGTTTACACATCACCTGGTCCTTGGCTGACACCTGGGTCGCTTTCCTGTGGGTGTACCCAGCAGTACTTGCCTAGCCAACCTTTCCTGGACAATCTGGTCATGTGGCTAGACCATCGTAGCTGAGATACCTCTATTCAGAAGAGAAGTAGTTCTACATTTGATGTTTTACTAATTCACAGCTGGGCAATTCACGAAGTATCACTCCATGAACTTTTCGCAAACACCCCCTCTCTGCTGCTTGTACATGACATAGCATTCTTTAATTTTTAGTCACTAATCAAGATTTATGACTACAGGTCTGGATTGGAACAAAGTCCGATTTAAAAACTAAAAGCTTTGTTGTGTTTGAAAGCTCTCGTTTTGTGAACACAGAGTGATAAAGCTCACGCAGAATTGTGTTTGCTTTACCAAAAGATATATCAATATACTTTTTCAGCCTTCTGTCACCTGTGAACACCACCCCATCACCCTATGATACTTGATCTTCTCGACCTGCTGCAGTGTATTGCTGTTTGGTGCAGCATATACTGGCTTGGTTTTCTGGAAAGATATAGTACCTCGGTCTTCTTAGATCTTATTTTTATTCCTGCCTAATTGCTCACTGCTGAAAACCGATCAAGTGCGTGATGAGGAACTTGTTCAGAGGATGCAAGCAGTACCAAATTGTCTGCAAAAAGCAAACAGTTGATCCTGCAGCTTCCAATAGTACCACTCTGATTTAATCGTCTGTGACTGTCTATGGACTATGAAGGAGCAGTGACAGCACACACCTCTGGAGTGAAATACCCACTCACAGTGAATGCTGGGTCGTCGCCAGCGGGCTGCTTAAACCCTCAAAAGACTCAGCAAGTCTTCAAGTTTGGAATAAAAAAATTTTAAGTTTTGGATTTCGTTTTTTTTGTGGGTGACATCATAAGTGCTGTAGATTTTAGTCTTTTTGGCCGAGGGCCCTGGGATCTAACCGCAAGAGGGAAGTATTTCACTCAATTGTTTAATAGTGGAAACTGGACTAAAATCCAAGTCTTTTGAGCCATTGATTAGCTTTCTACCATTTCTGCTTCAAAAGTTACGACCAAAAAGCTATAAAATTAATAAAATTACCAATTTGTGATAATTGGCAATTTTACCCTAACTTTTGAACCAGAAACCCTAGAAAGCCAATCAAAGGCCCAAAAGACTCAGATTTTAGCCTAGTTTCCAGCAAAAACTTTAGCGAAATACTTTCCTCTTGCGGTTGGGGCCCAGAGCCTGATAAACTTGGCCACAAAGGCTAAAACCTATCCTACTTGTGATGCATCCCACAAAAAAAACGAAACCCAAAACCTAAAAATGTTTTTTCATTGCAAACTATGAGACTTGTTGAGACTTCTAAGGGTTTGAGCAGCCCTCCAGCACAATCGACTAACGAGTTGTGGAGTTGCAAAGTGGCATGAAAATAGCGGCTCAATGCATGATTTTAAAGTACAAATATTTCATACACTGGCGAAGGTGTTAAACAATAACTCTGCCCAGGCATCATTATGTGTGTGCTCTTGTGCATATTTCATATGTATTTCGGTGTTTGTGAATATATCTTGTACAATGTGTTTGAGCTAGATTACATGCACAATGACTCCATCATCAGCTATGGCATGATGGGCACTATACACTCTAGTGTTCAAACATTATATTTTATTTATTGTATGATTTTTTCACCTAAATGGCATAAACACACCAGGTCTGTGAATTAGAGATAGACCAATATAGTGGCCTGCCGATATTTGGGTTGTACTGATATATCGATCTCGGATAAATGGCTGATTTTTTGGCCTCAGTAGGTGTTGACAAACTGCTGTTATATTCCTCACACATGCAGACAACTTGCTCACAAACTAAGTCATGACAGTCATCTTGCAGCAATGCTAGCAGGTGCATTTTCATAAACAAGCAGACAAGATGAACCATGGAGTACGCATCAGCCTTCGCAGCCGCAACAAAGCATCATCTTTAATCAGATTAATTAAAAATCATAGCAAAAGATTGAAATTCCTGCAGTTTGAAAAAATTTAGCTCATAAAGGCATATAATACATTATATTTTTGATAATGAAGCAGAAAACAACGTAAAAATTTTGGAAGTATTAGTTATTGGTATCAGCTATCGGTCCATGAATGGCCAACATATTGGTATTGGCACCAAAAAAGCCATATCAGTCAATCTCTACTGCGAATGTTCATCTTGGATTTGTACTCACTTCACATGATATGCAAGTCATATGTTTTTTTGCAAAATAGGTTAAACTAGAGCTCAATCAATATATCGGCATGCCGATATATATCGGCCGATACGACGATTTTGCAGATGTATCGTAACAGCAAAAGTCAGCCGATATATATATCGGCAACATAAAAGTGTTACACTGTTGCTCTGCATGGATTGTTCGGAAACCCAAGTTGCTACTTCGTCGCTGACCCTTACTGATTAACGCAAATATTCTCTGTCCTATTCCTAGTGCACAGAGCCTCCATGCATAATAATCAGACACTGTGCAATAGTCCCAACAAAATGCTCTATGATGTAACATTTGCTCGCAGGTTTTGGAGCAGTAAGCAGATGACTATCTGCGAACAAACTAGGTTTCATGCTGTTGTGCTGGTTGGCTGTTTTATCAAAGTATTTCTAGGCTAGGCAGCCTTGCGTTTAGCGTGCATCAAAAAAGTGCCTACGTCATAGCAAGCAGCACAGTGTTGTACAGTTTTTAATCACAGTGAAGTGATGGTTTCAATGCATCGCATGTTGTTTTTAACTTACTCATGACATCTGATCGTAGGCGCAGATGTCTACACAGGAGTAGGTCTACTTACACACAACACAAGTTTGCCTGTTTAGCATTGTGCATTTGTTGATTTAGAGCTAAATTGCTGTGAGCCCTAAAAACTGCTATGGACTACAATAGGCACGATGGATGAAGCCACACTATTAGAGCACATCTGACCTTTAGTCAAACACAGTTGGTTGAAGTGGTAACGTGACAAGTACAATACGTAAAAAGAGAGAAGGGTTTAGCCTACAGTTCACACAACGCAAACAAGAAGCTGCTAACAGCTTGCTAGCACTGAAATCACGGAATTGCTTGTCTATCAGACTGAGCCACTTAAAGATGTCACAGTCAACTGAGACAATCATGCTGTACAAGCTTGTCATGTGACCAGTTCAGCCACTCATGTTCAGCTGGTGGCAAAACAGCTCCAGGAATGTACATTTTGCTTCATACGGCAAAATAGACACTGCTTGTTCTTAACTTATCACAATCACAATCTGCTTTTTCATAATTGTAACTTGTGAAATTACTTTTTTTGCTTATGTGGCCTGAAGAAAAAAAATGCACTGTAATGTAGGGTTACCATCTGAAGAGCCAAAATTTCTGACAGTCTCAATGGCAACTTTTCATGACAACAAACAAGTGCTATATGCAGGGCTTCCATCGATCTTGAACCAAAAATAAGGACGATTGGAAAAAATACGATTTTTCTACCAAAAAAGAATCAAACTTTTTTTCAGAAAAAAATTTTGTATTAAAACGAGAAGTGTCAAATCATTGTTTGTATTTATCGCCAGAGATTATCTGCTCCAACAACTTCTTGTTCTTTGAAACAAGCTCGTGCATCTCATGGC
>Ga0210059_1007278_pt1 | contig 17616 bp, 9 predicted proteins | sample Ectturendosymbi2_FD_188042 | JGI IMG/M metagenome (GOLD analysis project Ga0210059, IMG submission 188042) | Ecteinascidia turbinata endosymbiont from Florida, USA - Sample 2 (SPAdes) (version 2) | ecosystem: Host-associated > Tunicates > Ascidians > Unclassified | place: Key West, Florida... | reverse complement strand
CCTCCGCCCTCTGCTTTACCTCCTCCTCTGGCTGACCGTGCTGGCCCGCCCGTACCTTGTCGGAATTTGCCCAAGGTGAATTGCGAAGGGAATTTGCCCAAGGTGGATTGCGAAGAAGTGCCCTCACATGCGGTCGTCCCACCTGTTCCCAACCTGGCGTCCGATGACACCGAAGATCGAAAGGTTCACAAGCGTTTTGGTTTGGCATGGATGCTCCAGCATGTCTCTAAACCCGCATGCTGGTTACTTTTTTTGAGTTGCTTGCCGAAGCCTTTGCTTCGTCGTCTCGCCAAACGAAACGCCCTGCGTTTCTTTGTTTACAGGAACGTTTGAAGCTAATGTTGGTGATCTCGTTGCTTGCTGTAACCAAACATTAACATCTTGTCATTTGTATAGTGGGCTGTGTGGCAGAAACCTTATTTTTTGCTTTGAAACCGCAGTGTTTCCACGTTCGTTTTTTAAGCGCTAAAACATACGCTTTGTTGATAAAAGGCTGGCAGTGAAAAGCATGCTCAACTACATTTGCTTTGTATGCCATGCTAGTGAGAACATCCAACTTAAATCAAGTTCGAGCCGCTCACACAGAAAATTTGAAGCGAGTATAACAGTCGCCCGCTTGCATGTTGGCCAGACGACCGCTTGACGCTTGATTACTTATTGACTAACCGAAACGCCGCGCAGCGGTCATAGATCAACCTTGGTTTCAGGAGATGGCTTTCATACGTGCGTGCACCAGTTCAATTGTTTGCCCCCCTTTTTATCAATATGTGCCCTCTCCCGGTTCGACGGCATGCATGTTGTCTTGGTGCGCTCATCAAAAAGTACCGGACATGTTGTGGCAAAGGGGCTTTTGCTGCGTTTGTTAGCACAAACAAGGAAACTGTGCGTGCGTTATGTAGGACAGCGAGAAGACGATTTTCCCAAAGCTGAAGCCGCCTCCCCGAATGCAAAATAAACACACAGACAATTTGCTGGACGACGGCGCGTCACACGATGATCGTCACTCCGGGCTGTTTTCCCAGATGTCGAGCTCGTTCCTTGATTATCTCGCCAGCGCAAGTTTGGTAACCGAGCACTACACGGCACGTCACATCTCGTGCTGCAGTTTCACCGATGTTTATTTTTGGAACTTGCCGTCTCGATTTTTCGTGGGCTTGCGTGCCAGCGACAGTTCAGGCTGCAGTGCTTGTCGCTGGTCATCTTTGATCCCCCCCACAAAGGTCCTGAGTCACACAAAAAGAGAGATTTTGCGGTCCACTGCTTGTCTTGCCTGCCCCATGCCGAAACGAAAAGTGTGCAGTTTGCTTTAACTAGTTGTTGGCTTTGCAGGAAAAACGGAATTACGCTTTTTCCTGTGGCTGCCTAATAAATAATGTCTTATTGTGCCGGAACAACCCAATCGTGTGTTGAAATAACAGCCACATGTTATTTGCATTGTGCACAGTAGGACTGCTCGAGAACATTCACCGTGCTTGGATAGCACCAAAAGACAGGTTGCCTGCGGCGCTTCTTTCTGCACTTCGTCCGCATATTATTTGCTTGTCGTTATAAATGAAAGAAACGCTTTTCTGGAAAAGCAATGCGTCAACTTTGCACTCCTTATTCGCACGGTGAAGCTCACTTTCGCTGGATATCCTTCACCATCAAAACGCTTATGTCTGGTTTTCAGGCCACAGGTTGTCTGGCGCATGCCTCCTTGTTTGCTTAGCGCTGGCACGTTCTCAGTTGCGTGGTGCATGCTGTTCCGTGTTCGTTGCTGTGTATTTCAAGCATGCTTTGTGCTTTCTGCATGACTTTTAAGTTGTTAGATGCGTGCGCTGCATTAGGTCACGATAGTGCAGGGACTCCCAACCTTTCTCTGACCACGTACCCCTTCCGCATTTCGACAGATGAGCATGTATCCCTGAATTATAAATATATTTAACAATATGCATATAATGATTTTTGAAAATAACATTCACTCATAGGTACAGATGTTTGGAAATATAAAAATATATTTTTCCCTTCTATGGCTAAACTTAAAGTGTACCCCTTCAGGTAGGCACATGTACCCGCAGGGGTATACATGCACCGCAGGTTGGGAACTCCTGCAATAGTGGAACCGGTTATTTAAGCGCAAAGCTGTCTATATATATAGATTTGCGATCAGAAGAGCCTGCTGGTAGTTGCTAGCAAACTAAACATTTAATGAATTTTTGAAATGTCTTTGAGACTCAATGACACATCAGGCGGAAGCCATTCGATGGGATTTACCACTTAAAGTGGTCTTGCACCGAAACGCTGCAGGCCGTTTTACGACGACCTGCCAAAATCGTCGCGGGACTTGCACAGCAACTAACGACGATCTGTTTCATGTGATGCGTTGCAGAACGACGCGAACAACAAACCAATGCCTGCACCGAGGAATTCATTTGCTGACGAGCTCGCTGACGCCTTCAGCGCCGAGGCGGCCCAGCCCGCTCCGGCGCCTGGAGCGAAAATGACCAAAGATCAGATCCTTGCCGGGTTCGGAACAGGTGAGTGGCCTGAGTGATAAGCTAGCTTCGTTGGCTTTCAGTTGTTTTTTTCAACGGCGTTGGTGAGAAAGCGTGTGCAAGGTAAGCACTGAAACATTTTGTTTGAGGGCCACCAGAAGTGCCTGCAAAGATCAAAACCGATTGCAGAGCGTGCTTCGTTCTTATGCTCGCGAAAGTCGGTGCTGGTAGTAGTGTTTCCAATTCGGGGCAAATTTTTAAAACCGGGTTTCGGATAGCTGCCAGAAAAAGAACGGGAAAACCCGTTTTTTTCGGGTTTTGAAATGAATGCGATTTTGAGCGATAAAATGTCAATATCATTGTGAAATTGCTGTTGTTGGTCCCTGCGCAAATTAGCGAATTATTAATTCAGTTAAGCACAGTTTTTCAATGATGTTTATAGTACTGATGCATGGCATCACAGCGCACTTATCATTCAGTCTGTTTCTGAGTTTTGTGGCAAATAGTCCCGTGACTGAAAAAGCTCTCTCTGGTTCCACTGATTTGGGCTCGATTGTAATTAGGGCATGGAACAGCTTTTCAAGGATATTTTTACCTCTTCTTTGTAGCCTCAAAAAGACTCATTTCCTTTATCACAATTTGTGATCGGATCTCCTCCTGTGCCGGAATAGTTTTGTGGTTTTCACTCTCATGGATTCTGTGCTTTGATTTCAAATGGTTGATCAAACAGTCGGCGCTTGAACCACCTCCTTTAGTATAACGGAGCACATATTGCACTTTGGTGTTTGTTGAGCCTTGTATAAGAAATGGCTCTAAGCTTCTGATTTTCTTTGATTACCAACGTCTTTAAACTGGATGTGTATGATTAAAAAAATCTACTTAATGTCGCCTCTAAAGGAAAGCGAAATATTTTGTGGAAAGTCATTGCAATTGAAAAAGAACGAATCAATTTTGCAAAAATCACAGTTTGTATATTAACTAACAGATAACAGCTTACAAATGAACTAATTAGTAACTACAGCATACCTTTGAAGAACTACCTCACGTGGCAGTTATTTTTCAATTAGGTTAGCGAAAAGACAAAAGTTGGCGTAAACACCTGTTATGTGCAAAATGACGCCACGATCCGTCTAAATAGGTCAATTGAACGAAAATATAAGCGGACCACCAACGAACGTACGATGGTCACTGAGCAAAAACCGAACCCCGTGCCTCATTATAATAGTTGAAAGTTCAAACATGCTAATTTGGCCGTTACCCGCGCCACTCTGCAACTTCAGTGTTATCAGAATCACTAATATTTGAATGCAACAACAATTCCAGGTTTTTTAAACTACTCGGGTTTGGTAGTTGAAAAAAACGGGTTTCGGGTAGTAGAAAATAACCAAAAAACGGGTTTCGGGTTCGGGAAAACCCGGGTTGGAAACACTAGCTGGTAGCAACTGCACTGTGACAACACCAGCTGCATCCTTCAAAGACAGCACGTGCTTGGCGCAGTGTCGCCTGATTCGCTAGGGTCGTTGATTTCGTACGTGGTTTGTGAAAGCGTTCTCCCCGCTTCCGCAACGCCTGGGCAACCAGTGCGAGCGTGCCACGCGTATGACCGCTTCGGATCAGTTGATGTGCATAGTTACTATCGCTCAAGCGCTTCGCGTCAGCAAAACGCTGTCGGCAAGCCGCGTGCGGGAAGTGCCTCTGTCCAGTAGCCTGGTCCCGAGTATCAGTGTGGAATATTTGCTGGTTTTTATTCTACCTGTGTGCACTTTTTGTGCCACACAATGACTACGTTTCGATGACCAACAGAAATGCATGACGTTAAAATGCCCCGTTTTATAAAAGCATTGGTGCGACTCGTGCGCCTAATACCTTTCCTGAACGTGCTCGGTCGCCAAAAAACAATACCCCTGCTGTTAGCAGCAGAACTTAGCGGACGTGGCACTTATTCCCCAATTAAATGACGGGATCGAAGTATCGCCAAGTGTCAACACTACCTTAGGAAGTCGCGCAGGAAAGACTGAGTGGAAAGTTGTGTTTCGCGGAAGCTCCAGACCCGAAGTTATTGATCGTTGTCTGGGCGTGGGCGCCGCAAGAGTTTTGCGACGGCAGAAAAACAAGCCTGTAAAACATCGTTTCTCGTGTCGTTGACCGCTCTTTGCATTACCCCGGGTCTCCGGATATCAGATTATGCCTCGAATTCTGCCCGAAGCGGTTGTCGGCCGCAGCGGAAAAAAGCCGAGGTTTCATTTTAAAGCCAAACGCAAAACGCGAAGTTTGTTTACTTTACGCGCGTCATAGCAAATTACTTTTGATGCGATGCGAACGGAAGCGGAATGACGAAAAGAATAACACGCACGTGCGTCGCGTATTCTCCGAGTGCTTCTTTAACCAGTGTCATCGGTTGGAATTTCAATACCGCAAGAGGAGTTGCGGTTGTGCAACTGAAATTGCTGTTTTTCCGGGTCGTGCCTTTTCGAATTTTTGAGTTCAGTTGCACTATGCGCTGACTAATATTTAAAACAACACAATGTAAAACGCTTTCTTGACATAAAAAATGGGTGCTACTATAGCGTGAGGTCTACCACACTGTAGCGTGAGATCTGCCTCCCGTTAGCACTATAGCGTGAGGTCCACTACTGCAATATAGGAAGAACGGTAAAAATAAACATGTCATCATGATTTCCATACATATGTTCTGGCGATACACATTTTGAACATCTCCAAGAATGACACAAATAGATCACTGGAATTTTTTCTCATCACCTTCCAGCAAAAATGAGCAAGATGAGACCGGAGCAGCTGATGACTAACACCTCGCGTTCTCTTCAGTATTATCGTTTTAGCGGCCAACCACGATCACTCAATTGCCTGTGTGTGTGCTCCTGTCGCTGGATCCACAGTGTTGCTGGTGGTTCACTGTAGAAAGCTGGTACCCGATGGCATTTAGGTTGCTATAAGTAGGCCACTCATATGAATGAATAACCGAACCATATGCACATTCACTTTCAATAATAAGGATTAGAGTATTGCGGTCACGCCGTTCCACGCAAAAGTAACGACAGTCTGAGCCTTGTTTGAGACCAAAAACCCAAAGCCCATCAATTCTTCGGCCTCACACTTTGGGAACTGACGCGGTAGACCTCAAGCTGCACCTGGGTAGGCGACATACGGCGGTAGACCTCACGCTATTGTAGCACCAAAAATGTTAGTGATGAGTATGTAACTTGGTTGAAGGTATAGAGTGGGCGGTGAAATCGCAAATTATTATCAAACGACTGCGATTCCGAGCATTGACTTTTTAAAATTGCAGATTGACTTCGGCTAAATTTTGATGATATCGGCTATAACTGAAGAAATTCACATATATATACGGCGAAGGTTTTTTAAAGGTTTCCCGAACATACCTCGGCGTTAACATTCGGAAATTGACTACGGCACCGATTCTGACTCAGCATCTGATCTCATATGATTAAGATTTTCAACTTCAAACCCAGCATTGCTAAAAAGACCTACCCATTTAGTTACATAGGCTAGTGATGTATTGCTACTAGGCTGCATTTTTTGCGCATAAAGCAGGCCTATACTTATACTAACTAGATTAGTGAATGAATTGTATGTTTCTTTGAAATTCTAGCGTTTTTAGTTGAGGAAATAGAGGAAATACAGTACTTGTATATGTGAAACAAGTAAGAAGTAAGTAAATATTTCAAACAAGAAGTAAATATTTCTGATTCCTGTTTAAAATAACGTAAAGGAAGGTTGTCCAAAGCACTACAAGGATTTACGTTCCATAAGGCACCAGGCAGAGTTGAACATGGTGTTCGTTCACGACCTCGCATGCGAACTGATGCTTGTTGAAAATCTTGACATATGGGCTCGTTAAAATTTGTGTAGTGTGCTGAGCCCATCATAACCAAGCCATCGCGTGTATCGTAAAACGAGCGTTGTGTTTGGTGCACTGTTGCGAAGACGCCGAACGTTTCGCAGTTCGTGTGTTAGTTCGGTATTTGAAAGAGTGAAGCAAGGCCACGCCGTGCTAAAATTTCCACAAGCACATGTCGCTCCATCTCAACGAGTATCACTAGTGTGCTTTTAAGTCAGGAGTGGGGAAGCTATTCACCACCGCGGGCCGCATAAATTGTGGATTATCGATGGCGGGCCACAAAAGAAACAATTGATTTTATCCTAAAATTATATCTATATCTAACTATGAGGGATAGAGGCTTCTCTTGACATGCTGTCCAAGTACCTGCTTATCATAGAACTTGGTTTTGACGCGATGTTGTACTACAAATTGGGTAAAAAATTCTGATGCGGGCCATATAAAATGCTATTGCGTGCCGCAGTTGGGCCGCAGGTTCCCTGCCTCTGGTTGAAGTGGAGTCATTGGCTCACTTTCCTGATCACGTGACAGTATCAACAGTGTGCTCATTGAAAACGCCGACAACGCATCGCACGTCTACCATCAGAGCTCTTCTCTGGCAAACCTTAGTTGTCGGTACTCCTGAGTTCGTGTCGTACTTTGTTTGATCGATCAGAAACTACTTAGATGCGTCTGCCGAATCGTGCGGCGGCAGCAAAGCCTTGTATTTAAAGTCAGTTTGAAATGGAGGTGCATTTAGAAGAACTCAGTGGCTGAATGGAGTTGTTACACTATAAAGCGGACCCTGACAAGAACGAGTTGTGATTTCAAGCACTTACATAAAAATTGAAGCTGCATGCTCACAATGTGTTATCGAGATTCCAGACCTCTGGCAGTCAGTGACGATACTACATGCACGCTACATCAATAGGCAACGAAACCGATCATAACTGAACAATTTGCTCCGGTGCATGCTAATATTCACTTTCCACTTTCGTTGCTTTAATCTTGTCGACGGACTCAAAAACACAGAAAAACTTGATAATCGATTGAGACGAAAACAATGTGCAGGCCATCTTTTATCAAATGCTTTGCTGCTGCACCACTTCAGAATGTTTTGAGTCGCTAGCTCAGTTGCAGTCCGATGAAGTGCATAAGAATACGCATTCTTCCTTCGACAAGTAACTTTACAAAAACCGTCAAGCGTGTGACTACATTCTGCCAAATCCCGGCACGGCACTATTGTTGACCCGTGAAGTCTGAACGAAATCTTCAGTCAGTGGCTGTTTAAACCCAAAGCTATTGCAACTTCAGTTTACTTGGGCTGGTTTGAGAAACGTGTTGGGCGGAGCGCCTGACAGTTCTCAGCAGTCTGTTGCACATATGTGTTAAAACCAGAAGTTTAATTGATGGCGTTACCATGGTTTCGCGTGTATCCGCGGTCATCAGACATTGTTAGTGCCTGATGATCCTAGGTACCATCCCGAAGTAAGCTCCTGCTCCTGGTAAATACAAACCAACTGATATGTTTATTATTTTCTGGTAAGAGTTTAGCTAAAAATACGTTAATCAACTTTGTCGGTACCAAATTCGGATCTTTTACAGTTCATTCTAAAACTTATATTTTATGCTTTCTGTGATTTGAACGAGTTGACCTCCGAAAGCTTTAGTTGGATTTTCACCTTTCAACACTTCTTTCAAAACGAAGCTTATTGTGCTGTTGTACAAGCAGGTTTAACGGTTGGAACGCATTTAAATTGTGACATTTTGGAAGCATGGCAGCAGCGTTTGCTTGTAGATGTTACAGGTCTCTCATCTTGTGTATGCCCCGGTCTCGCAGCCAAGCTTAAAGTAAATGTGGGATTTACGTTCTGTGAGTATGATCGGAAGGCTTAATGACGCAGCTCTATCTCCTCGCTGGTTTGCAAGTTGTCGCGATCATTTTCACACTGTAACAGCAGCAATGGAATGAGTCGCAGTAAAGTTGGCGAGACCTCGTCATACATCGTGTTAATTATATGTGCGGGCGTCAGCAGCGCATCGAAACGGGAATTAGAGAAAGCTTGCGTCTAATCGAATCTTCACTACGTAAATTTTGTATTGATTCTACGGGAGCATAGACTGTTGGTTCCAGACCTTTCGCCGGTCTGAGCGTTTTGGTTTTAGGTTAAAGATATTCTCACAAATCATAAAAAAGTCCCAAAATCTTGCCTCCTTACTCGTTTCGCCCTGTGACGGGTTCCTTTTTGGAATCAGGGATGAGCGCCGCTGCACCCAACTATGTTATCTCTGCCAAGGACGGATATTTAAAAAAAGTGAGGAAATCAAGCATCTGCGGTTAATGCGCGTAGTGTGCTACAAAAAGCTCGTCGGCCTCTAGTGTCGTCCTCCTGTACTTGACAGACAAGGGTTTGTGGAATTGCATTGTTGTGTCAACTAGCAAAGCGTTGTTTTCCAGAAACCCTCGGATCGACAGCTCGTTAATTATGCCAAAAATGGAAGTGTATGTCGCTGACTGCAAATAAGGCTTTGTGCAACCAGCTAAATTTTAGTCGTTGTGAAACTGCCAATTCACCATCAACTTGAGAAGAGTGTCAACTACCATAAATCGTGTTAGTACTTCGTGTCGACGGTACTCGTTTCGGGGCTTACGTCATATTTGCAGTGCAACCTTACCACAGGATTGTCAGTCACCAGCCTTTTTTCCGATCGTATTTTCAACCAACAGCACCCGCAGGCGCGCGTTGCAATAATAGTTTTCTATAGGGATGGTCTATGGTCATGACCTAAATTTTCTGCAGAGGTTTTGTAGCTGATATTTTTCGGTGCAAGCTTCTGTTTAGGTCCGCATCAGGTGGATTCCAGTCCTGTTTATGGGTTATTTTCGTCGACCTAAACTTGGGCAAATCGAAGATGTGCCTCAGCACAACGTAAAGAAAATACTTACATGCTGCTGTTGAACGGAGTACCGTAATTTATCAATGTAGCGCCATCTCCTCAGCTTCTTTTTTGTCGTAGGTTGTTTTGCGACAAATGGTTTCCCCCCAAGTCACCACATGTCACAATGCATTGCTCTGGTCGTCAACACGCATTGTTCGAACGTGCAACGTGCTCTTACAAGCCATATCCTATGTGTTGATAAACCCTCCGTCAATTGCTTCTTATCATTATTTTTTTTTAAGTCGGGAGGAAAGCTGGTGTCGATTGCTCTTTGTTCGCTTCTTAACGTCACACTGTCCTGTGGAGCTTCTAATGTATTTTTCTGATTGATTTATATTATACACTGTACATTGAGCACATCGAAGGAAACGTAAAAGCAGAAATTAAAACGTAAACAAGTGTTTTGAGACCTTTCGGACATCTTTCACCCATTATTATCAGTCACTTCTACAATTGGTAACCTCACACGTTCTCCTTTTCAGCTCCTAACCCAATGGCCGGACCTCAGACCGGAATGTATCACCAACAACAGCCTCAAGCTTTCGGTGTCCAGCCTGGTTATGGAATGTCCGCGCAGACTGGGATGTCCAATCCGTTCAATTCCGGTTTCGCATCCAACTCTCCCGCCTTCCTTGGCAACCAGCCCGCTTATGGCCAACCGCCGATGGGTATGTTCCCCTCTGGACCCAGTCCTGCGGTCCCTGCCCGACCTGGCGCGATGAGACCGCCAGTCAATACGGCCGTCCAAACAGGCGCCGCCCAAAATCCGTTTGGCGACGCCTTTGGTTCTGGTATGGGTGTCATGGCCCCTCAGTCAAACTCCAGTTCATTAGTAAACGGTTCAGCCAGCGTCGAAGAGAAAAAAGAGAAAAGCGACCCTTTTGCCAATTTGCTCCCGGGCATCGGTTCCGGAGCCGGATCGGCCACGAACAAAAAAGACATGTTTAAGAACTTCCAGATGGCCAAGCCGGCGCCTCCGCCGCGTTCCAGCGACAACGTTTCCGCCAACTTCGAGGATTACATGCGGAATTCCGTCGGAGGAGTACCGCTCCAGACGGACGACTCCAACAACAACCCGCCGCCTATGGCCGCTCCGAGGTCCAACTTGGGCATGGATCCTTTCGGGGCGCCGGCCCCACCGCCAGCTACTACCGCACCGTCTAACGATCCCTTCGCGATGTTCGACCTGGGCGCTTCAAACACGGATCAAACATTTACGTTTGCAAACCAGGTGAGGGTTGCAGTGGAAATTCGTTTGTTTTATTATGAAGTTGTTTGTCCGTTGTGGCGTGTTGGTTTCACATACACGCGAAGGTTACGATCGGCGACACAATCGGCTTGGGTTCAGTCGGAGGTCGTTTATCAAGGTTGTCAACACAAATTTGCCGCTCGCGGAACCCAAGGAACAGATAGGGATCGCTGCCGACTTGCTGACAGTTTCTAAAGCAGAGCTTCTTAAACTTTATCACTTCCGTTAGTCATCGACAGTCACGCCTTACACAGCTTCACGATCTAACACGAGAAACAGAACAACAGTTGATATGGTTTTCAACAATATGTCGCTGCCATGCTGAACAAAATCCCCAACTAACCGGTGGCCCGTCATAACTCCTATAAGAATTAATTGTTGGCGTGTCAACGTGAAGAAATAAGCGATGTCCGAAAAACTTAAGCTGTCCAGCTGAACTTTAACCAAAGGGACCTCGGCAAAGGACGCCAGCTGGACAAAGGTTATTGCAGCGAAAGGAGCAACGGTGCAAAGTGCCATCTTTTGCTTGAACCTTCTCTATTGTGTTAGTAAACGGTGAAGTTATGTTTATGCTTTGTAGATAGTGTCTGATGAGCGCGAAACGTAGATCGCAATGCTGAATAAGACCTGGCTCTGATATACGTTCAAAAAGCTCTGCTGAAAGTGTCGAGCATTACACGGTTACAGCCTTCTCTAAACTGAACCGAATAAGCGTCATTAACGTTTTGCCGAACGAACTTTCGAACGAATTCCGGGTTTAGGTAAAAATTGCTAATTTTAGTCAACCTTGCCAGGATTGCTTTGTACAATGTAAGAAGTTTATCTTGCCTGTTCAACGGCAGCATTCTAATCTCGTTTGCTTTTTCTTCCCCTGCAGCAAAATCAACAACAACAACAACAGCCGCCAGCCAACACTCAGCAGTCACTGTTCGGTTAAACCCGCCTTTACCGTCCAACTGTCTTTCACCATTTAAAGCACGAAGCGCTTTTGTTCTACTCTAATTGTTGGAGACCGCACATTGCCGACACTTGTCCGCTGCACCAGGCCGAGGCGTTCCGCTCGCGTGCAATGCTTGTACACTCTGATCGTCATATTGCAGTTCGGTAGTTTCTCTTTGTTGAGACGATTTGCAGTAATTTCGTGGAAGTGCCGGGTCGCTGCAACGTGTAGTTGCAGGAGGCCCCGCCCGTGCTGGAATTCGCCGTAGCAGTAATTACGTACATTCGTTGCAGTTCATTCTTTTTCTAACAGAGATTCTGCTGCTGGCGGAAAACTAGTTGTTGCTTCTTTCATTTCGAAAGGAATTATTTATTTACGAGACCCTGATTCTTTGCCATGATTAAGCGCGTGTAACGTATTACCACGCCCTCGCATTTCCCTTTACGTGCAATCTCCTGTGTTGTTTGATTTTCCACCATCTTTTGCCTGCTTTTCAGTTAATTCTTCCTCTTTACCTGTCGCATAACCGCTGTGCGTTCAAGAGATGAAGCCTGTCCGTTCTATTTTCGTCAACAAGTTTTCTTAAATCGATGACTCCCTAGTGCCTGACAGTGCATCTCGCGTCCAGCCTTCAAGCGCGCGATTGGTTGGTTGCAAAGTTGGGCGTGTGCGTGAGAAGCGGGCGTGTAGCGCAAAAAGAAAACTGGCTTTTGGAAATCATACGCCGGATGTCGTATTTGCGTTTGTGCACACATGCAGACTAATCGGTATCGCATCCAAGCAATGACACCAAACCTTGTAGCGTCTGCCGAGACCTTTTCTGTCGTTTGTACATCCAGTGCTGTGTGTGTGAACTCAAAACAGGTGCTGCAGCGCTGATACCAAGCAAGTCCAGTTGGTTTATCGAGAGATCGGCTTGAGCGCTCGCCACCGATTGCAGCCATCCTGTTTTTGAACACCAACTAACGAAGCGTGCTGCGTTTTCTTGTTGAACATCGACTTTTTTTCTACTTGCCAATAAATTCCTGATTGCCATCTTGAGCAGCTCGTCCTGCAACCTTGGTTCTAAACGTATCACATCACAACATTGGCCCAGCTTTCTCTTGGTTTTAATTAACTAGAAATCATGTACCCTTCACCAGCGTCGGATTTAGGGGGGCAGGGCGAGGGCTCCCCATCATGTTCACGTGTTTAGCCATATGTGCGACATGTGCCTGCCACTTAATCATTTCGACGTTTCTACTTCTGGAGGAAAGTACGTTTCTATTCGTTTCTGGTGGATTTTGCGTCTGCTTTACTCAGATTTGCACATGTCGCATGTGAGTTGCATTGCTAGGTATGGCTATCATACGCCCTCTTTGAAGTACAGTACATGTCCACTTTTTTCATGAGAAATGAAATATTCTCCGAGGACATTCGAAAACGTCCTCCTTTCTGCATTTCATATCTTACATAGCTATAATCAGTGGCGTAACTAGAGCTTTGAGTCAGGGTGGAAAACTTAGCTGAAAGGGGGCCACTGTACAGGGCCCACTATCCAACACGCGGAAAAAAACTTGAGAAATGACGTGAATCCGGATGTGGATAGCTATGATAAAACCCTGAATCACTGGAAAATCCAAAAAACGCAAAAAAACTAATAAAAACCAAACGAATACTAAAACCGAAATATCATTTAAGGTAAAGAAACGAAATATCACTTAATGCGGCGGTTCGGTTTTCACATTTAGATTTCGCCCTCTGCCCCCGTCAGTTACGTCACTGACTATGATCATGAACCATGGAGCATAGGCGTACGGGAAGGTATTTTACTGGGGGGGGGGCGGAAAAAATTTGCCCAGAAAATAACAATTTACTCTAAAAATAAACCAACTTTTTAGTTTAATCCGTATGGGGCCTGAAACCTCTTATAAATCTGTTCTGTGCAGTTGAATTCGTTTATAACGGCTTCATCTGTAACGTCAATCCGCCTATGTAACGCTACGTTTTGTTCGCTCCCGATGGCATCTTTTACATGCGTTTCAATTCGCTTATAACATCGATTCGACGATAACGTTGCCGTTGTAGGCAAATTCTGTAGTTACCATGTGTGGCGGCAGGTAGATGGCGCCACATGTAAATGAATGGTCACCGCTAGATGGTGCCCATAAGTTACAAGTCACTGTGATAGTCACCACAAGCGAATTATCGTAGTTCACTTAACCCTACATAATGATAGTGCAACCTAGTAGTAGTAGAGTGAACTCGTCGGTGGAGCTCTATTGCTGCTGGTTGCTTTCCCGTTAGTTTAATGCCCCGAATTGCCATCTTTCACTTGTGCTTGCCTCAGCAGTTCAGGGCGATGCAGTGAACTGCAACACATGCTTGTTAACTCAAGGGGTTCAAGTTCCTTGTGTGTTGTGTTCTCCCAGACAAGAAACTTTATGGTAATTGCATTTGCTGATGCAAATATGTACGCGACTTCGATGGCGCAACGCAATGGTTAAATGCGACGGTTCCGGATCCAAGAGTTTGACTCCCTACACCTGCCTGTGTTGTCGTTGCTGTGCGCTTGAGCAAGGCACATAAAGACGCGCACTCACAGATAACCAGGCCCGTAACCAGCTTGGGTCACTAGGAGGGGCGAAGACTTTTCTGAGAGGGGCCCAAATTTTTTGAACCATGTCCAATAATTTTAAACGATTACCAATTCATTTTTCCAGGAGGGGAGAAAATTTTTCTAGGGGGGCTTCTCCCCCCTGGTTACGGGCCTGCAGATAACTAAAGAGTTCCGAAAAAAGCACGAAAAACTGGCATTAAAACTGTTAGTCAAAAAATCCATCATCTCAAGCTCAACACCCTGCACCTCTACCCAGTGCAAACTCGAAAACGAATAAAGGAGTTACAGAATTCTTATGTCAAGCTGTTGACCTGCTGACATCCGATTGTTCGAATTTTACAGAAAACGAAGGCTTGGCCCAAATCAAAGTCATTATAACCAGTCACGACTTTGGTCCAGATTACAGACTACACTAGTCCAAATTAGACGGATCACCCCCAAGAGAATATATACTGAATACACTGCATTGAAATTTTTTTCACCGTTCAGGATTTTTGAGCAATTCGCGCTTGCCCTAAAATTTTTCACTGTATTGAATATATTTTTCACCATTCAGGATTTTTGAGCAATTTGCGCTTGCCCTGAAAAACAGAGTGTGCCCTGAGTTCACTGAATTGAATATGTTTTTTATCATTCAGGAATTTTGAGCAACTTGCTCTTTGTTCAGTTCGTCTTCGCTCCTCAACATGAAACATCTTGTGACTCTGAAATAACAACGAAAGAAGACTTCGATCACTGAAGAAAATAGTTGAAGCAACTCAGACGTTTACGACAAGTCAAACAAGTTGAACACTAAATAACGGCTGAAGACATTGATTCCTTACAACATTGTCATGTGTATCTATTTGATGTATTGTAAAATTGTACTTGTATATCTGCAGTATAACACTTTTAGGAGAGAATAAGCCAAAACCTTATAAAAACAATTATATCAATAACCCAGAAAAAACACAAATAACATTTACGATCCAATCGAAGAAAATAATTAATTATAAAAACGCGATCCAAATTACGTAATCAAAATTACTACGATTTCGAATGACTCCAATTCCTAGAAAAGTGACGTCACGGACGCCCGATCACACCAGACGCACACGCTCAATGCGTGGCAGCGAACCGTGCAACGGGAATCAACCAATCAAAATGCACGAAAAAGGTCATATATACCTCTGTCGCTGTTCAGTTCAGACAGTTGATCTCGTGAGCTTACCAGTCTCAAAACCTAAACCAGAAGTGGAGTTTTTCCTTTCTGGAATAGGTCGAATTGAAGGATAGATAGTTGGCGAACTTGTGGGGTCTGGCAAATTCGTGAACCAGAATACACCTGTAGCTGGCTACTATCCTAGAACGGCTAGACTAACGAAATTACCGAAGGTATAGCCAATTTCTTTAATCAGGTCGTAGTGCAACTGCTTAACAACGTGGGTTACTCTCTCTCCTCTTTATGATATAATAGAACCACGCATTAACCCTTGATTACCGTAATAAAGTTTGTATGTGTTAAAATATATTGTAAACCCCTGTTATAGTAAATATCGCAGTGCTTTAAGTTATACCAATAAAACCATAAGTGAATACAATCTTGTGATAAACTGAGCGATGTCGAGCTAGATCGGCGGGTCCAGGTTTCTTAATTGTTAACTTGGGCGTGTCATGGACATTCCTATGGACCAGTGCTCTTGCGGAATTGTCCTAAATGTGTAGTGGTTCGCTTCTTTTAGAAATGAACTGCCACATCTTGCCCTGAAAAACAGTTGCCCTGAAAATTTTCACTGTATTGAAATATTTTTATCCTTCAGGATTTTTGAGCAACTTGCACTTGCCCTGAAAACAGAGTTTGCCCTGAAATTTTTAAAGCTGGCGGGCGACCCCCGCTTCGTACGCCTATCCATGTGAGCAGGCACGTAACCAGCTTGGGACACCAGGGGGGCGAAGAGTTTTCTGAGAGGTGCCCAAATTTTTTGAACTATGTGCAATAGTTTTAAACTAAGTCCAACACATTTTTCCAGGGGGGAGAAAAATTTTTTTAGGGGGGCTTGGCACCCCTGTCCCCCCTTGGTTATGGGCCTGCATGTAAGTAGTATCTGCTTGACAGAAACATTTCTATTGATGTAGTTGAAGTAAACTGTTTTAACCAATACCAAAGCTTTTTTGAGTTCGTGCAAAAAGAGCATCAACCAAATGCAATTCATTGTAAAATGATGGAACATGAAAGATAAGCAAAATATTTTGCAACTTGCAATACCACTAATCACTTCAAGAACTGATAAAGATTGCACAGTTTTACTTCAACGTTATGGCGTACTATGCTAATGTGGAACGATTTTTTCCTTGATCCAGCCACAAACCAAAAAGGAAGAGAAATCTTTCTAATTGAACCTGTTTCTAGTCTAAAGCTGGTGTGCAATTTAGACATCTTTCATGCAATCACTTTCAAAAAATGGTAAAAGTCGGAAGGATTTATTGTAGGATGGGGACAGTAATGCTGAAATTTCAATTTACCAACTGGAAACTAATGGAAAAATATTTTTCTATTAGAACGTTAATAGGGAAACATCAAGTTTCAAGATCCAGGGGGTCTAGGATCCCCTTCCGACCCTGAAATACCTTTTAGCCGTCATTGTTTCCAGGTCCGCTTTGGCCAGCAGTAACAGCACCTGAGAGGGATTTAGCGTTGGACCAAACAGTCCGTTTATAATGGACGACAGAGCTCTTGAGGCAAGAAAGACAATTAGTCTAGGTATGGGGATTGATTGGTAGGTGATGAATATTTTGTTACAGGCAAGTTTTGCCTGAAACAAATAACTGCTGTATAGCAGGCTAGGCCTGGAACAATCATCACTGTACAGCAGGCTAGATCTGAGACAAGCAACTGCTGTACAGAGGCTAAGCCTAAAAATAAACATTTTTTGAACAAAGTCAGACATGAAAACGTGCAGTAATCTCGAATACGGTCGAACAAGAGCCAAAGCAACTTCAACCACTCAGAATGCTCCATTTGATCACACGATCCTGAATCTAGTCACGAAAATCGTGACGTAAGACGTAATGAGCTCCGATAAAAACAGCTAATGATGCAATTAAGAGGCGGTTCCGTCTCAACCAATGACAAAGCCATGACTTAATGAGATTTAATTAGTAACCAATCAGGACACTCAAACGAATTGGGAGTGTCTGAAAATTCGGGTATAAAAGGGCTCGTTTTCGCACCCCGAATATGAGTTGAAACTAACTGCGGTTGCGACTTGTTTCACTCCTTCGGTTTCCTAAACTCTTAAAGTTTGGATTCAGAAGTAAAACACTCTGCCTCTAGCGCGTGTTCGCGGAGGTCAGATCGTTGAAGAGTACATGTGTTCGTCCCTTACTCCCTTCGATCAAGAGTTTTTAACTGGTAAAATCCTAACAGGGTTCCCGCCAGGCTAAACATGGCTTGTCCGGGTTAATCTCTGCCAAAATGGATGACAAGAATTGGCTTGTCCGGGATAATCCCTGCCAGTTTATTGGGCAATTTACATTAAGTAAAAAGCAACTTGTTGATTGACTTTTAACAACAAG
>Ga0210059_1007277_pt1 | contig 17622 bp, 12 predicted proteins | sample Ectturendosymbi2_FD_188042 | JGI IMG/M metagenome (GOLD analysis project Ga0210059, IMG submission 188042) | Ecteinascidia turbinata endosymbiont from Florida, USA - Sample 2 (SPAdes) (version 2) | ecosystem: Host-associated > Tunicates > Ascidians > Unclassified | place: Key West, Florida... | reverse complement strand
TTGGACAAGGGTTGCGGTTACCACTCAAAAATATTCATGCCTTGAGTCTCAGTCTGTGAGGCTGAGGTCACCGATTCAAAAGTATGTTTCTTTAAATTTAATGAAACTGAACTTACCGCAGGTTGTAGCTGCGCTGCCCTGCAGAAAATATCTTGGTGCGCAAGTGAATCTGCAAACACTTCCGACGACGTTCCTTTCAGTGCAGTTCACTGCACCGTTCGCAGGTGCTGCTTGTTGTGGTAAACACCTTTCCGCTTAATGCAAAGCAAGACAATAAAGCAAAACTACCATCAGCATTTGCATTTTAACTCAGACACTTGTTGAATGCTTCCATTTTGCATGACATGTTTTGATTTGGTAGAAAATTTCTACGTATGAGTTCACTTTACCGACTCGTTAAATTTCGTTGTGAGGCACGGCCGTTTTAAGGGGTGGGGGCAATGGAAGCAATTGCCCCGGGGACCATGCGCGGAACGACCCCCTGGATGACATTTATTTGTTTCAAATAAAGCACTCGTTTGAAGAATTGTCACGTTTCAGAAGCGATACAAAAATAGAAATCTGCCAATGCTGCTTTAAGTAGCACATATTGATTTCTCTAAAAGTTTGACTGCCAGTTTTGCTGAATATAAGTGCTTTTGGTTTTATTCAATGCAAATATATTTTAATTTTGTTTGTAAATTTTTCCGAATAATCGTTCATTTGGCATGGGTACGATTATCTACTCATGCATCACGCCTACTACAAAAATGCCACGAACGATATTATTTGCGTGCTGTAGTTATTCCTGCTGTTTTTGCTGTTTGGCAGAATTTCCAAAGTGTCTTCGCCAAAAAAGCCTGACCTTGTCTTCAAAAAGCCAGATAGCGCTCGTGAGACATATACACATAAAACTTGTTTATACAGTGGTGTGACGAGGTTGGATGGTTCCCGAGCCAAGAAGCAAGTTTGGTGCACCCATGTTCGAACCAAAGGGCTTTAGGAAGCAAATGTATAATCTTGACGAAACTACTTGTGATATTGTTACGACTTATTGGCGCCCTCTGCAGTGATTCCACGCCCGCGGAATTGTTCCCCCCTTGATCCCCCTTGTTCTACCCTGAGTGCATAACCAAACACAAGATAGATAATAAAACTCGTCAGAAACATCAGTATAACAGAATTCCAATCTTTGGAAGCATTTTGATTCCCCGTGATTACGCTGACGCAAATTTGTGTTTTATTGAATACATCGAAAGTTGTGAGTGAAACAGTAAACTCTTGGCAATTTTCTTTGCACCCTGCACGGCCATAGACTCTCGTCTGAAGTAATTTGCAATGAATACGCAACTCAGACAATATTTTTCCAAAGTCAAGCTTTTTCGACTGAAAAAAAAGAATTTGTTTATCTTTTTTTGCCTTTCAAAAAAGCCAAATGCATTAAAAATCCAGAATTTCGACATCCGGCTTCAAATACGACAAATTGGCAACCCGAATTTTTGTATCAATGATCCTGTAACTTCATGTGCCATCTGGAGGTAGCTGCAGCGGTTCCATCACTATTGAGACCAATTCATTTGAGACCATTTATTTGAGAGCATTCATATGAGACCACATTTGCTTGAGATCACGACATTTGAGACCACATTCATTTTAGACTTTTTCATTTGAGACCACATTCATTTGAGACCACATTCATTTGTGACCACTTTCATTTGAGACCACATTCATTTGAGACGACAGTCATTTGAGACCACATTCATTTGAGACCACATTCATTTGAGACCACACTCATTTGAGACCACACTCATTTGAGACCACATTCATTTGAGACCACATTCATTTGAGACTACATTCGAGACCACAGTTATTTGAGACTATAATAGTTTGAGATCACATTCATTTTACGCCATGTTAAAGTGAAGCTGTTTTAATTTGCTGTGTATCACTTTTTATGATCTGCCTTTCACTGTTTTGCGGGAGACCTGAAGCTCTCCAAGACGACTATTCATTTGAAATTTTGCGAGGTTGCGCACTTCCGTGACCAGGGGTGACGCACTCTGGTTTGTAAACGCATCCGCACTCAGGGCCGGATCAAGGGGGGAAGAGGGGTAATTGACCCGGACCCCTCCATCCAAGGTGTAAACCCGTGATTATAATTATTTGGTTTAAATAAAATATTCCTTTGAAAAATTGTGATTCCGAAGCAATGCAAGAATACAAATTTGTTTTCCGATGTTGCAGTGAGTAGGCCTACATCTATTGATTTCTCTGCAATTCTGACTTGCTGCCAGTTTTTGTAATCACTACTGAATGTAAATATTTTTGTTTTTTTCAGTGCAAATACATTTGAATCTTATTTGTAACTTTTTTCTTATAATCGGTCTTTTGGCATGAGTATGATTATCTGCTCGTGGATCACGCCTGCTGCACAAAGTCGCGAACACGATAATATTTTTGTGCGTTAAGCTAGTCCTGTTGTGGTTGCTGTTTAGTGTATAGAAGTGGTTTCAAAGTGATTGTCATTTTTTCAAGCACCCCTGACGTTAAATAAGCTGTACAAACAAATGTAAATATCGGTAAATTTATTGATCAAACTTTCCATGTTGCAGTGCGCGTAGGGGCTCGCGCCCACTGGAAATTTATTCACGCCCCCCGGTGTGGCACGCCGCATCGGTTAAGATCCATTGGTACATAGTATCAAAACGCTCCAGTAACTTCTTGTGTTGTCTAATCTAGAGGTTGCCAAGCCGAACTGTGGCCTTTGTTTCATCATAAACACAACGAAGAGTGGACGGCACTTTTCTTAGGATGGCTATTATCCTTGTGTAACATCATAAACATATGAGAGTGGTAATGTCAAGCCAATTGCACCATATGCAATGCGTCAGAAAAGGTTCTGTCAGAAAAGGTTTTCATCAGTCGATTTGTAGAACGAAAGAGCAGAAAACGAGATTACAGTGTTTGGCTATCGCGATGCCGAAATTTGCAATGCCTTCAGGAACTTAAATGCGCAAAGTTTGTAAGGAGGCAAAGCGCAAGAATCTGGCGGTGTTTGCTAAAACCTCGCGACTGAATCGTTTTTTTTTTTTCAGCAAAACTTTGAAGCAGACACGTTATAGCAGTGGTGTGAACCAGAGAACCTGAAATATATTTGGAAATCACGACATAAGCTTTGAAGCACTTTTCACACTCAGCGTTGCTGGCCATATTGACATGTTATTTTTCAGGTGTTCTTGTTTGTAATCTGTAGCTTCTTATTGTTTGGGTTAATGTCGCTTCTTGCTGTGTCGCTCTCTAACCCAGTGGTTCTCAAAGTACGCGGAATCGCCCCATTGGGGCAACGGAAAACAACACAAACGGGGGCGAAAATGCTCGATAACTAATCGATCATTGAGTTAACTTCAGTAGCATACTACTATGACTTGTCAGTTTCTTGCAGATGTTAGTTTATTGTGATAATCGTTTGAGGTTGTCGCTAAAGCAATTTATCTGTTAAGTTTTACTCTGGATCGTCTACGTGCTCCGCTACGGTGTAGATTTTTTCAGGGCTGTGAAACCGTCTTAAAAAATGACAAGCTCCGGCTTTGGAGATCTTCTTTTCATGAACATGGCTCCAGCTCCGGAGCTTTTGGTTTTCATGAGTGTATCTCCGGCTTCTGGTCGTTTTCAAACATTAATATTTTAATTGTCTCGGTGTTCTACAAGTCAGTGGAAAATGAATTAAATCAAGTACACAAAACTAAGAAAATATGCCAAACCCTTTGGAGCAATTCAATGTGGTATTTTTTTACAAGCAGACGTCCTACCACGAAGATATCAGTGAAAAAAAGCAATTACAAGTTCAGACGATTAAGAGAACAGTTACTGGCATAAAGGAATCTCAATATAACGGTACTATAAACAATTTCTCGAAGGGCTGTCGCTGGTTTTACCGTCAATGCCTGAGGACCGTTTGTCATTGCTTACGACCAGAATCAAGAAAACAGCTCTTTGGAAAACTGCATTTGTGTCAGAGCATTTGCACTCGTTGCATGCTTTGTCTGTTGCAGTCTTGGCCATTCCAGCTAACAGCCCTGCCAGGGTAAATCATGCAAAGAGCGCAAAACACACAGTGGACTGTCATGTGTTCTTTCAAACACGCACACATTTGCATTAACACAAATGCGAAGACGTGTGTAAAAGCCCTTTGTTCGAATAAAAAGTGTGACTCCTAGCAATAAATTCACATTTGACATTGTAAAAATAACGGAAAACTTCTGATTTCTTATCTTTGCATTAATAATAAGCACTGGTGAATCGCAAAGTAAGCAACAATTTGGCGTGGGAGTTTGGCGTGGGAATCTGTTACCGTACTGTAAACAGATTTTTTCCACAGATGAAAACTTCAAGAAATGTCCACGTTTGTTTACATTGATTTTTTTACCCTCCTGATAATGTACTGCTGTGCAAAGCAAGCTAGTTCGCTATCATTTATAAATAACTTGCATGCTATTGCTTGTAAACGTAGTGTTTTCTGGTAAACGTTCCTACTTTAGAAAGGCGCTCCGTGCATTTCACGCCTAAATATGTATTTACATAATACATTAATCATGCTCCCTGCTAACAGTATGACTACATACAGCTACAAAAGCTATGGATATTTTATTATATACCTATACATTACAGTTCAGTTCTTTTCAGATCGCTACTCTACTACGGACCCAGTTTGATCATTCTGACTAGAAAGTAAGATATTGTGAAAGTTAAGGTTTTTCTTACTTCTACAACAGTGGTTCTCAACCATTTCGCCCCCCCTACCATTTAACTCGGTTCTGCCCGCACTTTAAAATACCGCAGATGCCAGAAAACTCTTCATACCTCGGGCTTTGAATGAAGCGTTGCACCCTCTAAAATGTAATTTAAGACCACGTCAAAGAATGACTTGTTTTGCGTTCATGCCCGTTTCCTTACTCAAGACACCACAATAGTTTTAATTTTCCACTAAAAATGAAAGACGAGAAAAAAATGTCATTTTGCGTTTGTCGAAAAACTCACAGGAGAAACATTGCGTGGCTTTTCAGAAGAGAAATGTAACTGCGTATAAGAAAAACATCTGAGACGTGATCTCTACAAACACGACTGTTTTAGCAGATAACGTGAAGGTTCGCAAAAAAGTGGAAGGCAGATCGTGAAAATGTGATTCATAGTAAATAAAAACAGCTTCACTTTGACATGGCGTAAAATTAATGTTGTTTAAATGAATATGGTCTCAAATGACTGCGGTATCCAATGTATGTGGTCTCAAATAAATGTGGTCTCAAACGAATGTGGTCTCAAACCAATGTGGTTTCAAAGGAATGTGGTCTCAAATGAATGTGGTCTGAAATAAACGTGGTCTCAAATGACTGTGATCTCGAATAAACGTGGTCTCAAATAACTGTGATCTCAATTGAACTTTGTCTCAAATGAATGTGGTCTCAAATGAACATGGCCTCAAATGAACATAGGCTCAAATGAATACGGTCGTAAATGAACAGGTCTCAAATGAATGTGGTCTCAAATAGACATCATATGCACGTGGTCTCAAATGAACAGGTATCAAATGTCGTGGTCTCAAATGAACGTGGTCTCATATGAACAGGTCTCACATGAATGGTTTCAAATGAATGGTCTCAAATGAGTCGGTCTCATTTTTATGCACACCAGCCTCAGCTGAATTGCGACAGTTTGTTTCGTCATAATTTATTTGATGGAAGTGCACTTTTCTTGTAATGTATATGGTAGAAGTTAATTATCTTCCGGTGGCTACTGTCGTTGTGTTAAATCTCCAACATATGAAGCTAGTCAAACCATTTTACACCACATGCTATTGCGTGCAAGGTCGTACGAAAGGGGGTGAGGGGGTGGGGTTAAAATCTCCCCTTGAGTTTGACATTTTGCAAATACTTTTTTACCTTCGCAAGGAGATTAATTGTTTTCGCATATCGTTTGCTTGTTAATTTGTCGACTTAATGCAACTACCACGGAAAAAATTTGCATGCAAAAAGTAATAATTTGTTTTTGAAGGGAATCTAGGTTATCGTCTGCGTCCAAAAACCATCTCACCACATTTTGCAGACCTTTCGTCCACTAGACCAGGGGTCTCCAAACCACGGCCCGCGGGCCAAATCCGACCTGCCAAACCATTTCATCCGGCGCACGAAGTCATTTCATGAGTAATGTAAAAATATTATATTTACGGACAATTTATTGATTTGGTAGAATGCAACATATCCCGAAACAATCACATTATGTAAGATTTCCGGCCCTCAAATTGTTGTGTACTAACTTATGTGGCCCTCTGACGAAAAACTTTGGAAACCCCTGCAGTAGACTATGAATGCTTAGGATTATATTCGGAGATAGTTCACTTTATCCCAAACAATTTCTTTATTTTGTCTGCTAAGGCTGATCAGCGCAAGTTCTGGCCGTATTAGGCATACCAATTTCTGTACCGTGATAGAACTGTTGCACGAGCTCAAAAACAGCAGTTGTTATTATAGAAGCATTCAGGCATCCATTGTGTCTCTGCAGGAAAAAGGAAAACTAAGTGTGCTGGACTTCTATAACCAACAAAAAATCGAGAGTTTCCTTGCGTACTTTATCCGCATTCTCAATTCTTAAGTAGTTTAGCAAGATTCGATCTTGCAAACCGGGGTGTGCGCCAGGCAGTCCAGGCGCACACTTTCTTTGCTCGACTGCTCGTATTCGACAAGACATTAGTGCAGCCTCATTTTTCCGTTGTAACTTGCTCTGACGAAGTGATGAGTGTGTTGTACTCCCCTGTTTTAACGCGCTGCCTGATATTTTTGCAGTTACGAACTGCTGTGTCGCAGCGTTGGGTGTATTTTCCTCCGATAGCCTAACTTGGAGCTTTGATAATTTATATTCAGTGCAATGTCACATAAAATAAGGAGAGCGGATGTATAAAAAAATGCGCAAATATATGTCAACAAACTTCACCAAAACATTGGTTTAGAAACAGGACTGCGACGTCAAATTGTGACGTCACAAACAGTGCACACCAAATACAAATGAATACCTATGCCACTGAATGAAAACCCCCCTTGGACATTGTCTGCGTAGGCCACTGATTGCGCGGTCCGTCAGAAAAAGTTTAATCAGTCGATTTGTAGAACAAACGAGATTGCAGTGTTTAGCTAGCCTGATGACCAAATCTGTGATACCATTAACTCAGGTGCTAAAAAGCGCAAAGTTTCTAAAGATATGGTGGGCAAGGATCTGGCAATTTTAGCTAAAACGCGGCGACTGAATCGCTTTTTGCAGCAGAACTTTCAAGCAGCAACGTTAAAGCAGTGGCGTTGACCAGAACATCGTGTAGGAGAAAATCATGACACAAGCTTGGACGCAGCTTTCACTCCCAGCGTAACTGACCATGTTGACATGTTATTTTTTCGTTTTTTTGTTTGTAATCGCTCGTTTCTACGTATTGTTCGGGTGTAAATTGTTTCTTGCCGTGTCACTCCCTAGCTTTTGAAATAATTTTTTCTTAGTAAGAATACACTATAGTGCAGTGGTTCTCAAACGGGTGCCACTTGGCTCACAAAGGGCGAAATTCTTTATTCCTGGAAGGAAATTTGTTTCAGGGAGGAATTGGGGAGAAAAAAGTGAGGATGAAAACGCCTTAAATTTAATTATTTGTTTAACAATACGTACAAAACTACACGAAGAGATTCGTTTCGTTGGTAATGCCTACAGTACACAAGGACAAGCTGTTTTAGCTACAGTGAGGAAATGATATTCTTTGGTTTTGAAAGGGTAGAATAAGAAAAAAAATTAGAGAACCACTGCTTTTGCGTTTATATCATACACTGTCTTATCGCAGTTAACTTAATGTGCAGTTGAGTAAACATATTCTCGACTACTGGAAAAAGCAAACGAGAACACTGCGAAACAGCGAAAAGGTAATTTTGACAAAAGATGATGTCGTGAATTACGTCATAGGGTCCCTAAATTAAAATTGCCCCGGGACCGCTACCCTTCTATCCGGCTCTGTTGCGAGGAACTAATTTTCAAAACTATACCCAACAACGCATTTTGTTGCCCTTCTGCCATGCTTTGACAACATTTTCACGCAGTTAGAGTATTCGTAACATTAGGTACAGCTTAACATGTAGGCACAAAGTGTGAAACTTGATGTGTTGTTCAAAAATACACTCTTCAAAATTTATTCTTAAACAGCAAGGATGTACTTGGCTTTGTCGAACTGCATAGGGAAATGGCTCGAAATTAATTTTTCGTCATGCGTTAGCTGCTATTTTTTCAGTGATTGATCATAGATTCTAAGAATTTTTGTTTCCATGTGCATTTTAAAAACTTACATCTGAGCCATGAAACCTTTGTGGTGGAAAAAAAAGGACATCTCGAAACGCGCTGGAGAAAGGTCAACTGCTTCATTTTGAAATGTGTAACATGCTTCAATAACAAACCTTGGTATTTTATAAAATTTTACTTCGAATAGGAAGTATGTTAATTGGAATGAACATTGTCAGCTCATATGTAAAATTGTGTTGAAGTATATCACAATTATGCAAACATAAACTCACGCACACATACACGCATAACGTCAACAAAGCAGAAGTAAAGCTGCTCTGAATGAATTTAGCGCATATTTTGGGCGTAATTCATAATATTTCCCAGGCCGTGTGGAAGGGATGCATGCTATGATCTGTCTCAAAACGTCTCTGTTTGAAGAACCAGTTGTGTGAATGGCGTTGAAAGGTAGAGGTCAAGATTGCGTAGCGTTTTGCTTAATGCATAAAAACAGTAAAGAAGCCTCTCACTTCAAATATTTTCAAATTTGTTAAGAAAGCAGGGATCGATTTTCAGAGGACATTTTCCTAAAACCTTTTGACAACAGAAACACAATACTCTTTGTCCCCCCAACATTTGTGAAACAAAATATTCTGTCATAGATTTCTACCATGATCCACGTACACCCAAATCAGTGGTTCTTAACCTTTTTTGTCCCATTTGCTCTTTAACAAAACGAAAAAAATGATTTTACCATCATCAGTATGTAGTGCATCAAAGCATGATTTTTCTGAAAAGGGTCCGGGAAAGTTTCCTGGAAAAACGTTTTAAATTTACGTTCATATAGGAATTTTTGTTTTTACTTTGTAGTGATGTGGAGACCCAAGACAAGGTCTTGGTCTCGAAACTGATCTCGAGACCCATTTTTGCGGCTCGTGGTCTCGAAGGTTTCAGGTGTCGTCTCGGTCTCTAAGGCTACAGGTCTGGAGACTTTGAATATCGCAAAGAAATGGTTTGGTAAAACGTCTATAATTCAATGAGTTTTGTTGTATTTTTAGGTAAGAAACAACCAAAAAGGTCAGAAAATTACACACATTTGGGAAAGATTCAACTTAGAAGTAATGACAACATGTTATCGAAAATCTTCGTCAAAATACACAAATTTGGAAGTCTCGAATCCCAATCTCGAATTTCAGATCTCGAGTCTTGGATTTTTTAAGGAAGTCTTGGTCTCGGAGATTACAATCTCAACTACATCACTGCCTTCTGGAACCAAATTCAGGATAAAGCTTGTACGAAACTTAGCAGTCTGTGAGATGGAATTTTAATAAAATGCTCCTACAAGCAAGCATGAATAAGGAGTGGTTCGCTGATGTTTTTGAAATTCCAAAAACAGGTTCATACGAGTCAACATATCGTTGAAGCAAGAGGCAAGACATTTCAAAGATGGAATTCACAGCCATGGTTACATCTTTCTTTTATTGAAAAATTTCAAACAACTCCAACCAGTCAGTCGCTCGGTGGGCGTAATTCACATTATTTCCACAATCGCACAATATATGAGATTCTGACAAGAATGGTTGAAAGAAATACTCTTGTGTCATCATTGGGAATCAGTCGAGATTGTTGTTTTGTTTTATGGTCATCACTAAGGAGAACCCTACCTCACACAGTTAAGTATTTTGAAAAGGTTTAACAACTTCAAATGAGCGCTTCGACAGCGTTCGAAATTCTTCGCCCAATCTACACCATAAATTTGAAAAGACGCAGTTGCACGGTATGAATTTTGGTTAAACACTGAGAACATATTAATTCAACTTTATGAAGCACTTTTAAAAGGCGTAGAGGACTCTGTGCTTTAATGATAAATTTTATACTTTCAGTTACATGTTTCAAAACTATTTTCAAATCTCCTGAGGGGTTTCGCCAGCGCATGTCGATGGAGAACACAAGGGGTAAAAATGTTGTGCGCTACCCGTTTATCCACCATAAATGTAAAACTTGAATTCAAGGAACGTAGAAGAGGCTCCGCTGTGCATAGCGAGACAACCTGATTCCACGAGTGTATTTTGTTGAAAGAAATTATTCATTTCTCCTGATCATCAGCATTTTTGCTGGTCATCTCCGGAGTTTTGCACATGAAAAGCTCAATCTTTCAACTCAACTTCATGTGCATATCGCCAGTAAAGCAACAAGCACGTTAAATTTGACACGACAGTTGACTCATCTACCAGAAGGGTGATTATTGTATTGCTTCGAATTGCTTCATCTGCTACGTTATTCAAATCTAAAATATCACAAGACATAACACTAGTACGACAACGTGCTGTAGGGTTTGATACTTAAGTTTTCTCAAGTTACTTCTTTTGCTTTCTTTTCAATTATATCCATAGTGTACGGAAGTGTTTTTCAACGGGGGTTCCGCGGAACCTCAGGGTTTAGCGAGTGGCTGTGGGGGTTCCGCCGATACAGACTAAAATGGCCTGGGGCTAAATTCGCAACCACAGGTTTTTGCCTTTGTGGCAATATAGACGCTTGGATCATTACATAGGGTTCCATGAGCAACGCAAACATTTGCGAAAGGTTCCCCTGCAGCAAAACGTTTGAAAAGCACTGGCATTCCAATTGTATGCCGTTTCTTTTCTTTTGCTATTGCAAAAGCAACGCAACAGGATACTTCCAATCCTAAAGTGTCTTCAGATACGAACCCTAATATAGACAGAGTTCTACAGCACGAAATTGAGAGCAATTAGTCTGCAAAGCATGTGATTCTCTTGGGCGTCTGTGGGATGGATAGTAAAGCGAGCTTACAAAATCGGCGGTTTCATCGAACCATTGACAGGCACTTTGGAGAAACAGAAACACTGAAGTTTTTGTATATCATTTGTTACTATGAAGTCGATCCGAAGTCCACGTATGATTCTAGATGAGTTATCTTCTTCGAAATAATAACTGCGAATTTCGAAGCCTGCATTTGTGAACTCATGAACAACTCATTCACTAAATAGGCCTCAACTGTGTTGGTTATTCCCTGTGCATTCTATAGCATGCTGTGAAAAGAGAAAAATGGCGCTGCAGTTTGACCATTGCGAATACAGTGAAATTTATTGCACAGTAGAGGAATTTGTAATTCTGACAGTTACGGTCTCCTTTCACGCGCAAACTCCATATGAAGTCATGAACAGAAACAATGTTGCGCGCATGAGGTCCTGCAATGAATGTGATAGCCTGCATGCGGAAAGATGAAACCAAAACAGAAATCATATCACTTAGCACATTGGTTCTTAACCTTTCTTCGCACTCATACTCCCTGAGCTTTCACAAAATTTTATCGTACCTTTCGTCTGAAATCAAATGGTAATTGATACCAACACAATGTCATTCCGACGAATATAACCATACAATGAATTTACGAAGTGCCCAACAATCAAACGTAGTTATTTGCTCTTTTGCTGGTTTTTGTCAATTACCATACTGTAGCGAGAAGGGTTGCCAGGTTGACCTTTTTGGGGCCAAATTTAAGAAATTTAGCTCCAAATAACACTTGTTGGTCCCAACATTTTCGTTTGGCCCTTTGGCTCTTCTTTGGCCTTTTTCCAGGTTAGATTTAGACCCTTGCAAAAATTAGATCTGGTCATTCTGGTTCCTGACAGAGAAACCACTTTTTTCACTCTTTGGATTGCAGGTCCAAATCTGCAATCTATTGCAGATTTGGACCAAATTTCTTAGTGTTCAAGGTTTTCGATTACAAAATTTTGTTAGGAGCCTTAATTCTAAATTCAGCAGACTAACTGTTATTTGTTACAATTGTAAAGGTAGCAGTGAGAACTAGTCACCATAAAGTATGAGTTCATACCACTTTTTAACTGCTGTTAAAATTCGAAAAATGGTTGGTCCTTTTTTGGCCCCTTGTGTTAGAGCTTGGCTCTTTTTTGTCTCTTCTGGACTAGATTTGGCCCCTTGGCAAAAAGTAGATCTGACAACCTTTTTAGCGAGGCTCTTTGTTTAAGATAGCCACTCGCATGTCATCATCGGGATTTAAACAATTCCTGGCCTTAGTTTTGATCTGCAGGAGAGTTGAGAAACCGCTTTCACATAAAGTAGGCTACGTTGTTGCAAATGCCACAGAGACTTCCAATGCTAAATTTTTGCTAAATGGGGAAAAGTGTTGCGTTGAGTGTAGCAGAAGGTATCTAACTGCATTGAATGGAACTCGTTTTAAATTTTGTACTTGCATTCATTTCAAATAAATCTTCCTTCATTCAATCATTGTCATCTTTAGATTTTAGGTTAAAAGTAAAGAAGTCCTGCATCTAACTCTTCGAAATAGAAATATATCCTGGCAGAAAGCAACCGTGCAAGGACCGCCGTAACTTGCAAACGTTTTTTTATTTCAATAACATTGGGTAAAAACATTTTTCCATTGGATACTTTATTAAGTTGTGGAAAATTAGCATACTATAGTTTTCTGATGCAATGCGACTAATACAGATTTAAAGTTTGTTAGGAAAAGCAGATATCCTTCCCTAGCTGTGATCAGGTTGACGTTGACAGCTGTTCCCTGAATGGGGGTGTTCATGTCGTTAAGGTGGCTGAATATAGCTGCAAAGCATGCCCGGGAAATAATCAACTCCTCGTTTTCAAAGTGATCTGCTATGCCTCTAAATCGGTGTCTCAAAAACTGCTCGATTTATTTACGCAGCTCAAAAACACTTGCAAGCATTCGACCACGGCATAGCCACCCCACTGTGGTGCGATAAATAAGAACACTGTGTTGAGCCCAACTTTGTTAACAAAATTTGTATTGAACAGACGATGGTTCAAAACTTGGTTTCTGAGAAAGTTTACTGCACTCACAACAATCGACAACATTTTAAAAATTTTCCGGATGTGGATGTCTGGGTTGAAATTTTCAGGGCGTGTATCCCTGTTACTTTCGCTTCTTTGTATCCCCTATTTTGGTGCTTCATACTCCCGGTTAAGAACCACTGACTTAGCATAACTCTGAATCATAATCCAAGGTGAAACATCTCCAGTTTATATGATATATCCGCAAACGTATTTCATAACAACGCTCTGTGACGACTGACGTTGAGCCTCTTACCAATCTACGAACAAAACAATTCTAGATGCTGTAAATGCAATGCTAGATGCTGTAAAAACAATGTACTATCCCGATTCACATGATAAACAACAGATTTAGGCGTACTTAAATTGGGCCATTGTAGGGCGCAGTCTGTGAGTTAATGGAATTTGAGAAATAAGTTTGCTAATTGGAATTTCATTATGTTAATGCCGATTATGAATTTCAAAGGTACATGCCCATATTATCTGCCTTTTGATGTATTGTTTGTTTGGTGACGTCATCAAAACTCACACAAACTTTGTCCCCCAAACGTTTTCTCAGTCCTTGCAAGCGAGTGCCTGCAGAAGAATACTCTGCAGATCAGTGTTGAAAATGTTTAAACCACACCACAGTCGAACACATGAACAATCTCATCTTTTAATTCATAAGGGACCAGACAACTCTGTGCACAAGTCAATGCGATTTTGTTGCCGGAACGTGAGTAAACTGCCGTAAATGTTGCAGCCTTTGCAAGGAAAAGATAAGCTTGGCGCTTTCATTTGCCAACACGACCATTCGAGTGATCAAGGGCTCAAAACAAATTTCTTTGTTGATTGGTGGTATTTGTCCTGGTGGTTTGTGCTTGTTGAACTTTGTTCAATTTTTGTTTGTGCTAGAGTTCATTACAACTTTCTAAAATGGTTCCAAACACCTGGGAATACATATACCTAACGTTATTTAATTTACACACAAAGCCAAGTCGAGCAAACAAAATAACTAGTAAACAAACAAAAGATCAACCAAGCAAAACATTTTACTTTATCCAAAATTTTTACTTTCGGCAGTAGTTAGTAGGTTTGCGCACTTTGAGGTAAGCTATATTATGACGAAATGAAAGTGCAATTCAATTGTAACATAAAATTTAAGTAGAGCGTAAAAGATTTTTTATCTTTGGTGATAACTTGTTTTCTTAATATAAATTAAATGAAAGGAAAATTTTACATACAATTTTGTTCACCTCTTAAAGAATTGCATCAAGATATTCATTTAAATAAGAAAGTTTTGTCGCCAAAATAAAAATATTGTTTCAGTTACAAATCAAAGAAAAATTTAATTAACTTACCATCAACGCATTGATATAAGAAAAAAAACGCAATCGAACAAACTGAAGCAAATCTCATCATTAAATCTTTCCCCTGCCAGGAGATTTCAGCCAGGATAATCCTCCAGTTAAGACGACGGCGTCTATGCAATCCTAAGGTTGTTTTTAGTTGGATCAACTGTACATATATGAATTTAACAGTTAGCTACAATCTTTTCTCTTGTATTGTGTTTTCTTCATTTTGTCTACAGTGGCCGAGAGCTCAAGCGGTTTGGAGATTTCATGTCATAAGTTGCATCCTCCAAGATATACGTCACCTGACCCACTAAGTGTGTATTTCTCTCTCCCTCTATTACAGTACTATTCTTGCTCGGTATGCAGTATAAATGAATGCCTTTGCAAAGGTCAAGGAGAGTGCAGTAAAACGCATTTGAAGTAGAAAACGTATCCAAACGCTTTGTATATCGAATCACAAAAGTAATCGCTATGATCTTTTCACATTAACATTACTCACCTACGACATAGTCAGTGTTTTTTCTTTGTGAAATAATAAAGGAATCGAGAACCTGATTTTGCGCGCGGTCGTAGTGTAAGGATTCGTAGTACACTGTAACTCAATTAGTTTTCATAGTGCACTGTAACTCAGTCGCGATCGTAATGCACTGTAACTCAATTAGTTCCATTTGATACTTTTGTGGCACCACTTTAACAATGATAGAAATAGGGTTACTGAAAATAGCAAAATCAGTTTCCAGATCTTTTAAATGAGAAAATATTTCATTGAAAGAGATGGAAATTCTTCGAATCCACATGGAAACTGTTTAAACTCATGGTTTTGAATTTAAGAAGTTACCGTTCGGTTAGTCTACCTTAATTATTAAGTCGTTGTGTCGCGTTATGACTACAAGCGAAAAACATAACTACGCTTTGACCTAATATTAAACCTAACTCTGTCAGACCTAGTGCAAGAACAAAACTGGCATGACGCAGGCCACAGAACGGGACACCCCTGATTTTGATATTTTTAAATAAAACAATATGTAGTCATATTGCGAACAAACGAACAATCAGGATTTCATTTCATTTTCCTGATGATAGCTTATGACTAAGCTGAAAATTTGAATAAAATAATGTTTTCGATATTTGTGGCTATGTGGTTCGCGAAAAGAATCTGCACCAACTTCGTGCGTTTTTTAACAAAATATTTAGTCGCATTGGAGTTTATTCCTCGAGCTGAAATGAAATATTCTGCGGGTAAACGTTTTTTTCAAGGACAAGTTGCTCCCATGATTCACTCCCAAGCAATGCAAGCTCTGGCTGTCAATAAAAAGGCTGAACTTATAAATGCCTTTCATTTTGCCTTTGTGGCAAGTTCTCCAGGAAATATGCTGAATAACACATATCGACTACATTTTTAGTATCAACATCTTCAACAAATTTAAACGCCTACAACCCGCAAGCATGTGAATTTTGGATGGCATTCTTGCGGTCAGTGGCAGTCTGCAATTTCATCGTAAAATCGTGGAGCCAATTTTATATCTGGGATGACAAACTACTACGGGCGCTGTTCTGAATCAAGACAAAAGCTAACTTTGCTGATCCTCCGTCAAATATCTCGGCAACCGTTATGAGGGCACTGGCGTCATCATTCAATTTGCCTCTTCAGCCAACGAGCTGGTACTCCGCATATCATTCGGTAAAATCACTTCCCCAGGCGATTTCCACAGGTGACACAGTCGAATCAAACAGCGATCTTTTTGCTAGGAAATCGATTTCACGTATTTCATGCATCTTCAGTGCTGCAAATTGCCAGCAAGGCTTGTAAATTGTGTGGTGAGTAACTCAAGCAAAAGTTCGAGAAAGCAAGCGAAATGTAGTCTCAAACGCAAGGTGTAAACTTAGAGCTGGACCCACACGAAAGAAGAAAAGCAGTCCTGGCTCCAGGCACTGAACGTCTGAGCTCTTCAAATTCAAGCATTTCTTCAAAGCTGCATTTGTGGAGATTCAATCTCTTCCAGTACATTTTACCAGAATCTTTTTAAACATTTCAAGAAATGTGTAAGTTGTGCTGAAACAAGAGAAACTTCGAAATATGTCGAAGCAAGATAAAGAAAATGTTTTCGAAGAAAGAATGGCTGTCTTATTTCTACCGCGATCCGCCATTGGCGCTGCCTTTTCAACATATATTGCTTGAAGCTTGTCATTCAGTAATTGGCGTCCGTTTTGCTTTTCTGCTTTCGCATGAGGCCAGCTTTATTCCTATATTTGTGTTTGAGACAACAAATTTCTTTTTTTCTCTAGATTTTGCTTTAGCTTTTCACCATTTCACTTGTGAGCCCTGCTTACAAATCAGAGTACAACTCAACATGGGTAAAACATGTGAAGCCGACTTCCAAGATGCCTAAGACACTTTTATAATATTAATTCGTCAGCAACACCTTTATGGAGACTTTTTGTTGAAATGTCGACATGTGCAAGTCTGAATAATCGCAAATTAAGTCATGACAGCGGAGCATGGCAGGAAGATTCCACGAATACTCACAGCAAACCTAAAGCCTTCAATTAGTTTTTAACGTCTAGTTGCAATTACAAAACATATTTCTATGCAACACAGCTAAATCGGGTTTATTATACGTTAGATTAATAAGGAGCCTGTTCTTTCATTATACATTTTTCGCCTTGCATTACTGAGCGCAATGTAACCATATCTACTGATCACAAATCTTTGTTGAAAGCTTACAAAAACCAGAAACAGCTTCCTGATTCGGCCGCTGGTATAGCGCAAGCCGACTGCGCTGTTTTTCAAACATAATACTGTATCATGAAGCACATTTCAGGCGCATCTGCAGGCTGCTGTCGGCGTATGCGTGACGTTAGTTCCTGTCCCATCCTTCAACAGATTGCCTTCCACGAATAAAAAACATTGTGCACGATCGCAAAAACAATCTGCTTTAAAGCAGTGGTTCTTGATCGGAGGGGTCACGCCTCGGCAGGGAGCGTCAATAAATTACCCGGGGACGCGGGCCTTTACGTGCTCTACAACATAGGAAGTTTATAAACGGAAAAATGCCACGTCGAATTTAGTTGTTTAAAGTAAAACGTGCTTAAAAACAAAGGACTTTTACTCCAGTGAGGCGTGGTACAGAAAAGGTTAAGAACCACTGCGTTAACGTACAGTAAA
>Ga0210059_1007276_pt1 | contig 17625 bp, 13 predicted proteins | sample Ectturendosymbi2_FD_188042 | JGI IMG/M metagenome (GOLD analysis project Ga0210059, IMG submission 188042) | Ecteinascidia turbinata endosymbiont from Florida, USA - Sample 2 (SPAdes) (version 2) | ecosystem: Host-associated > Tunicates > Ascidians > Unclassified | place: Key West, Florida... | reverse complement strand
AATTCAGCAAAATCTGCAACAGATAACAGAAAGTACACCTTTGTGGGACATTCGTATGAAGCTCCACTTGAAAAAGATTTCAAAATATATGCAAGTGGAGCGCGTGCTTTCATGGGGCATTTGCTTCTTGGTGTAGAAACAGAAAGCATTTTGTGAACGTCCGTTTGAATTGCAACGTCAGCAACCCGAAGCAGATAAGCAAAATGTCGACGTTGCACCGCTCCTGGAAAAATTCCTACGGAAGCCCGCGGCTACTTTCACCCTTTCAGCAATCTTTTATATATGGGCAAGTCAGGTTAAGCTAACCATGTACGGAATTAAAAACTAAACAAAACGTGTTATGCAGACACAACCGTTCTTGAATAGTTTACTTTTTACTACACAACTGAAGATGCTGAAGATGAAACAAATCTACACATTGTTCTGTTTATTTACATTGTTTATTGTTGATTGTTGAATGTTCAATGTAATCAACAGTTCAAAAATGAACAATTTGAAAATTATTCAAGAATTTTCAAGGACGCTGGAAAATATTCAAGGACAACAAGATGTTTTTCAAGAACCAAGGACACAAGGAGTTTTGGTAGCAAATTCAAGGACAGTCTTTGGCGCTCGAGGACGTCTGGCAACCTTATGCCTACCGTAGACCAGTAAATGACAAAATATGTCGCACAAACCACGACTTGCTTGCGACAAAAACTTCAACGAACATAGCCAATCAGGTAGGCTGGGTCATGTAGGCCTAAACAGTGTTGCAGTATAGTAGTTTTGTAGTCTACCGCACTGGGCCTACTGAAGTGAAGACTAGATGATAAATTGATATTTCTCAAATATAATGTGTTTCAACTATCCACAAACTATTAGTAATTGTTCTATGGACGTTCTGCATGCTTTTCTTTACCTCAATACACAACAGTGTCTACGAGTACATCCCATCACCGCTCTTCTCCGAACCCAGAGCAGTGAGTCTCATGCGTCAATATAGAAACAGGTTCTACTCTAACGCAGACCATACCAAACGCATCGGAAAAGGACGTGACGTCACGAAATCAGACCTATTCCCCCAAAAAAACACACAGGACGCATGCCGTGTGCATACAGCTTAAGAATCCTTGCTCACGGATCTCTCAAAGAAGCTACGTCAGCATCTCTAGTAAAAATATGTAAATCCTTGAGCTTTTTAAGAGTTAAAACACCAGGTTATGCGAAGTCGTTCGTACTTACTGCCCACCTACTTCAGGACTTCAAAAGCTTACTTCCATTTTAAAGCAGTGCGTGTTTTTCTGTTGCTTGGAAAAATGCAAGAGCAGAAGCACCTTATACAGCTTGTTCAAACCAGCAGCCGTGAAAATAACCAGATAATGTGCAGTGAAAACCACAGCTAGCTACGACATCACTGCACATAACAAACCAGATAATGTCCAGTGCTGATGTAGCTAGCTGTGGTTTTTCTTCAAACAACCCCATCCAGTGGTGCACCCAAGAACTCTCAGTAGACAATTCAGAAACAAACTACTGTTCCTGCGAAGGCGAAGCGAAGTGATATCTTCAGAGCTGGGCGAGAAGCGAGACAACATATTTAGGAAGTGATGCACAGTTCATAGTGTTCGTGCGATATCGTGCGACTGAGGACTACGTGGAACAAATTTTCTTTTGCTGTCCACTTGTCAAACATACTGCAAGAAAAGAAATGTTTAACAAAGTAGATTCCTTCAATAAAGAACATCAGCTTTCGCGAACTCATTGCGTGTCTGTTTGTGCCGATGGTGCTTATTTGGTCATGATAAGAATCAAAAAGGCTTTATGAATTCATGAAAGAGAAAAACAAAAATATTTAGGTAGTTATTGTCTTCTTCTCCGATAAAAAATCAGACAGCGAAGAAATTTAAGAAAATCTGACAGCTTTCAAATAGATTTCATCTGCTGGTAATAAACAACAAATGCCGTCCCTTACGGATTCGTCAATTTGGTGCTTCGAGTGTCGAGATGGGGGCAGAACACGGTGGATGTTTGTTTCATTTCAACAACCGTTGGCTCATGAGGAAAGATGCTGGAGAGAGTGGCCCACGCAATGACACCGCTGCGTTATTAAAAGAACAGAATCACAACTTTGCTGAACGATTCGTCGACAAGAAGTGGATTGCCAAATAGCTATACCTTGGTGATTTTTTATACGTTTGAATCATCTAAACAGCTCCATGCAAGGAAAACGGTAAAATACTTTTGGATGTGTCCGAGACATCGCCTCGTTTAAACGTAAAACACAGTTGTGGATTCATCGAATAGAAAATGGAAGAATATCTGCGTTTTTGGTATTAAACGCACTTGCAGAAGAGATAGAACTTGATTTGTGCCGCACTCGTCAAATCTTTCTTGAGTGTCCTACTACATCTCTCCGAGACGGATAGACATATCCCTTCGCACAATTACATGAAAACATTTAACTAGGTGCGAAGTCCTTTTGAGGTGTCAGAGCTACAGGTTCATTGTGAAGTGGGATTGCATTGCTGAACAGCTGATTGTGCTGCAAAGTCGACAGCTGTGGAGCTTGACTTAGTTTTGAGTGGATGTCTAAGTCAAATCTCTCTTGATTTATTTCGGCAGGAAACAAAAAGCTCTTTTTCTTTTTCCAACTACATACCATTGTGAAGCTGTTTTTTAACGACACAACTATTTTTAAAACCAAGCACCGATACCATCTTCAACCAGAAGACGACATCAGGTGGGCGTTGACGATCACAAGCTCTTATTTCAACAAACTTGTGAAACAAACTCAGAGACAAGATTCTCATTGAAATTTGTGAATGTGGGTGATGAACAGAATTTGCTAAAATTTGTATTTGTATCATTCTCATCGCCAGGATTTCGCAGCAGGGGGGGAGGCAAAAATCACAAGGAGGGGCCACATTTGTTAAATACAATATTGGATATACGCAGCAACCGTCACGAAGAAACTTGTAAACTTTATTCGCATTTAACTCGACCCAGAAAGTTATACAGATATGAACGCGCAACCGGTCGAGCACCGTCATTTGCTTTCTTGCAACATCGGCAAGGGATGAGTCAAGAAATAGCATATTTTGCAAATCGTTAAAACTCCATCTCCATGTAGATTGTCCTCGCGTTTCACCTTTGCCTCTCGCCTTCTCTTTCATGGCGCAAGAGTTACAGCATATCGGGCGGTTCGCTATACAGCAGAAATAATACAAATAGACGACACAACGTGACAATTAAAGCATAAAAGCAGAAAAAATGTTCTATAAACCTCTCCGTTTGGAACAAACTTTGTCAAAGAAGGTTTTGACTGATTTCTCCAATCAACATAGCTCTGTTACACTTAAATCCTTTCAGTGTACCCAGGGTCGGGTTTAGCTGATGCGATGCCCCTAGGCTAATCCACTTGTGAGGCCCCATCTCCCACTGTTACTATGGAAAAATGGAAAAGCCCTTAACCGAATATGACGATATTGACGCTCTGAAAGTGCGTTCAATAAATAATTTGTGAATCTTTACTGAAGTGCCCCGCGATCACTGCGCTTGTTGCTATTTTCGATGCAAAGGCGTTCAATGACACGGAATCGTGTAATGCGTGCTTTGTTGGCGGGAACACTATTGCAGTTTCGATAGGCGAACCAAACAAAAACGTCACGGTTAAATTTTTGACTAAACACATGACCTGCGTTAGCTTTCGCAGCTCTTTTTTCTTATATGTGCTCAACAGTAGCATCCAAAACATAAAATTTCCTAAAAGGCAAACACACTACACATACATGTGGCGGCCGTAAAGACCACGGCTGTAAAAATCTCTCATTCACGAGCAAAACAAGTCAAGTAAAACGACCCAAATGGTTGCAAGCGTTAGCATCACGATTCGCATGTTTGTCATGTTTTCCCACTAAAAAGAATCGAAAGCAACGAAACCGTCGAGCGAAAGGATGTGAGGTTTAAACTTCCCTTATGCTGTCATTATTGAAATACGTGTTAAGAAGTAAAAAGCTACAATCATCGAATCAAGTAAGGCTGAACAGAGCACTGTAAACAATTGAGGTTTTGTCCTGGCCTTCTTACAATATCACCTAGGAATTAAAATTTGTCTGCGTAAGTATGTCGCTTTTAATGCACCGAATGCTTAGTGTGGACAACCTATCCTGGAACATTGTGATCCTTTATGTCAGTTTAAATTTTTTTATCTTGAAAAAGACCTTTCTCCTGAGCAGTTAGTGACCATCAAACCAAAAAATAAGGCTCCGCGTGGTTGGGAAGACCAAGAACCACTGATTTAAGGCAACCGACCCAAACGCCGCTCTGTCATTTTATTGCTGTTTGCTTACGCTTTGTATCCTTGGGGTAGAGTTCTGTGATTGCCATTTGGCAAAGTGACTTTTGCTTATTATTTAAGATCATGAAAATCTTCAATGATTGGCTTAGCATGGGAGCAGTACAAACTTGCGCAAGTACTCAATAGGAATCACATTTCTGAATGGCTTTAATTCCGCCTCCAATGGCGCCCCCAAAACACAGTTGCTTCTGATCCTGAGCAATACAGTTGTTTTGTTAACGTTTCTTTAAACACACCACTGTATATAACCCTGACAATGATCTTATATGAGAATATGAAACCGATTGAACACGTTCTGCTTCCGACATGCGTACTTTCTCACCTGATGTGGGCATGTAAACACTGTAATAAAAGTTGCCTTATTGAACACATTGAAGTTGCTGATGAGTTCATCACTTCAAAAAACACAGATTTAACGCGATTTTTCATAAGTAAACCTAGACACCTAGGTCGACTAAAAAACAGATATAGAAGGAAAAAACTCAGTAGGAGCCCTGGCCACATGCGGCGAAACACCTACTACCGTGACTTGAAGTGAACATTTGAAGTTATTGTTATGCAATAAAGACCAAGAGTACAACAATATGCTAGCAAGTTTCGCAACAGTGTTGACATTTGGGCGGTTTTCCCGCACAATCGGGTTGTTTTTTTTCGTTGCGTTGCGGGACTTTTTTGCTGTTGCGGGTTGCGTTTTTTTGGGCTAGTTTTATCAAAGTGCATGCGGTTTTTTGGGCTGCTTTTGCAAAAGAGTTTCCCATCAAAAGTATAGTTTTTGTCAATGGTGAAGTTTGTTTTTGACTTGAAGCAATGTGACCGCCGGTTTTTTAAGTTCGTTTCTGTTCTCTTGATATCAGATCCAATAGATCAAGCCTCGAGATCATGTGATCGTGTGTGTGTGATCGCATGGTCAACAGTGGTGATCTCATTCTGACTTAAGTTTGTGGACAAGGACGTGGTGTTGCTGTGGTCACATCATACAGTCCATTACTGTGGTTGGTAATCGATACTACGAGTAAAGCTTATACGCATCAAGATGAAGTCACAATAGTCAGTTGCCACTGGAAATGGGCCTACAGCCACAGCACAACTCTCCATGTTCGTTTGTGCGGAGAGAGTGTACGATATTACTACCAGGGATGTAGTGCTAACAAAAAAGGTGTGGGAACGCATCCAAAAAATAGCCATTTTAAAACAGCTTCAAACTCATTTTGAAGCAAAACGTGAATAAGGTGTGGGAACGCCGTTCCCACCCCACTACACGCCTGATTTCTACATAACCTATGCTTTTGCTGGAGACAGGAGTGCGTGACACTGTTAATTTAGTTTAAACAGCAGTGTACAAGTATCAGAGTTTGATGAAGCATTTGATGTAAAGCTTTCGGTAAATGGGCCCAGTATGACAAAAAGCGATACGATACGCCTATTGCGAAAAATGAGAAAAGGATCTCAAGTTGAACCGCTGGATACAAAAAACACTTGTAGATAACAAAAAGCTTTTTGAGCACATTACAATGATTTTAATTTTAAAGAATCATTCTGCAATTGCTAAACATTCAAAATGCGGCTCCATTTTCATCTATGCGTCGTCTGTTTGATGCTGGCTAATACCAGGGATAGCCTACATGATAAAGTTAAATCTGCAGATTTAGCCTACAAATCGCTGCGCATACTGCTTGCCATTCTAGTATAAATGATGTAAGCCTACGTCACCTTCAAGAATTACTAGGCGGTGTATCAGATCAATCGTATTTTTTCTTAGTTTGACGAATTGTTGCATTTTCAATTCGCAAAAGATAAAGAAAACAGGAAGCTTTTTCTCTTCATTACGTGAAGCACATGCTTGATATAGTATGCACCAGGGTTTGCTGCTGTTAGCATTTTATTTCGACTGCCATGTGTGGTATTATCAATGACAGTTTGATTGCCGTTGCGATGTTACTAGCCTACCTGTTGTTATTTTGTATGTTTGTTGTTGCTTTGTAAAAACGGTCAGTTGTGTGTTACACAAAGACTGCAACTGCAATAAAGTAATGGTGGTTACTTTCACTGCAAATTGCTAGTTTTATCGCAAATTTTGGGCGATAATTTGGGCTAGTTTGGAGTTTTTTGGCTGATTTTGGGCGTGTTTTATGAAGAGATTGGGCTGTTTTTTTAACCAGCATCTGGCAACACTGTTTCGCAACCTGCCTCTGCAAAGGATCGGACATGAGCGAACTGCGCAGTTGCGCTGAGCGTTTCGGGGGCCTCGCGGTCACGACTTTGCCTTGATCAACGTGTTTTGTTGATTGATTGTTGTAAAAAAATGTACTTTGTCTAGCCCAGCTAGTCTTCTCTTATTTTGTACTGCATAGCAGTAAGACACCTTTGGTGCTTACTACCAACCAAAGCCACACATTTGCGCAGCCTGCTGTTCAGACAGCCAGATCGAGTTAATTGTGTAGTTAGAAGAATCTATTTAGCAATCATTGCTAAGTTGTCCCAAAACAGAGTAGTGCAGTTAGTGGATTACGGATGTTAACTCTAGCGTCCACGTTGGCCTTAGTCTATATTTGTTAACATTTATAGGTGATTTGAGATATGTAAATTTTGCTTCATTTAATGCGCCTTATGTATGAAAAAAGAATAGCTAGCATTCAATTTTTGACACTGTGCCTTGTAAACCGGTGCGCCTTATGGTCCGAAAAATACGGTATGCTAATTAAGCCCAAAGTATACAATCTGCATAATTTTACTCCTATTTTGCCAGTTTTGTGAAAAGGTGAGTGAACATGGTGAAGTCATCGAAATGCAAAAATGACATGAGCGATGTATTCTAGCAAATTCGGTACGCGACAGGGGCCCAATAATTTTTTGCCCAGGAGCCCACAAATTGCTAAGACCACCACTGGTCCAATATTCATTCTGTCATAGGTGTTTTTAGAGTTTTTAGAAGATCACTGAAAAATCCAATTTGATATGAACAGTACAACAATGTTGTAAAATCTATAATATTTTTTATCACAAAAATACGTTATAAAAATTTCATTATTTCCAACCCACACTTTATATTTACGTATTGATGCATTCATCTGAATCCTTCATTTAGTAACTGATCTTCAGCAGTTGTTTTTGTTGTTCAAACGTTTGGTGGACAAAAAATAATCTTAACATTTTCATGAATTGTTTTTTGACTTTTCAAATACATTTGATAGAATAGCTTTACTCGAATTCAATTATTTAATTTAGTATTCTGTTATACCAATAAAAATTAGGCAAAGATTCAGGGTAATGCATATGAAAGTTGTATCAAGTCTCTAGTATTGCTTACTCTGGGTACCAATTGATTTTGCGTTCATTTCTTCCTCCAAACTCACAAGCTATAAAATAAAAAGAAATTTCGTTCTATATTTTGTTTTTCCAGCATGCAGAAGAAATGTCACAATCCTGCTACAGAAAAAAGAAAAAAAACTGGTACAAAATGCAAAGTGGACTTTTAATAAAAGAAAAACTGCAGTGAAGAACTTCGATTTTTTTCAGATGTTAATCTCAAACAAACCTTTGTCATGAGAAAAATTGTTCCAGAAACAGTTAGCATCAACACCAAAATGTAGGTTGTAATTCCACACAGTTTCAGTACAAAAACTTTTCCTGCAAAAAATGGTTGATCTAATTAGATTTACCAATTACAAGAACTCACCAGACCTCTTGCAAAACCATGAATATAACCAATATAACTCTTGCAAGTTTCTAAGAATAACCATAACACCTACGACAAAAAATAACTTCTATTTTGCTAGTAATGGGAAGTTTCTTTGATAATTAGCTGGCAACACTTCAAATGTATTACCATTTTCGTATAAATCTGCACTTCACTAGTCTGTTTACTTCCTCATATGGGAAACATTTGTTCTACAGGAAACATATATGATAGCCAATGCTTAACTGCTGTATCACAGGAAAAGTTTTTTTATTTTGTGGATACGTTAGTTACTGGAAGTGCTACCTCTGCGCTGTGTCGTCTTTTAGGCAGCATTAACAATAGTGAAATGTTCAAGACAATAGTGCATGTACCTTCACAATGCAACAAGAGCAGTGCAGTTTCAGCTAAGCTAGCAGAAATGCAGTTTATCTCAGGCTATTCCTGAAGATGCCATGATGATCTTGCAAGTTCACAGTATAATAAGGGAGACAGTGTCATTGTGCGAATAAGGCGGTATGAAGTCTTTTCGATGTAGCCTATGTGGTTTTACTTGTGGAGGCTGATAAGTCAAAAGATAGCAGTAGTTATTCTTGTTTCATTGTGCTTTTTCGTAAAGCACAGTGTTAAATGTAAAAGTTACACAAGACTTCGTTGAGGTTATAGCTGAAAATATTGAACGAGATGACAACAACATATGATTCTGTTTCTTGGTTTCAAGTTTGGTAGTCTCTACTGTTCCTCATGAGACAAAAGCCACGTTAGGGCTATTTTGATTTCAGTTGAGCAACGACTAGATGAAGTGGTCACGTGATAAGTACAATGTACAAAGAGACAAGGAGTTGGGGTTTCAAGTTAGGGTTTAAACTACAGTTCATGCAAAACAGACAAGAATCCACTTACTGCTTCCCAACACTAAAACGATGACAATATGCATCCAAATTGGCTAAAGGCAAAATAGCTCCACTAATGCTTTTGTCTCATGAGGCAAAATAAACACTGTTTTTAACTTTTTGGAGTGTAAACAAAAGTCAGAGTGTAAATTTCCAATGAGCTCCGGAGCAGGGGCAGGAGTTACTTTCTTTGGAACAGGAGCAGGAGTCAAAAATTGACTCCAATCACGTCTGGTTTCAACACCATTTTATTTCATGAACTTTATTAGCTCATAAGCGAGCAATATTATTTTCTAACGACGGAGAAAAAAAGATAACCGCAATGGCACTTTTGATTTTACTTGAATCACTTTGAATATCTGTTTTTTGTTTCAATTATTTTCACAATTGCATTGTCATCCTTTTGTTTCAGGTTTTCATTTTCGATTTCTTTTATCAGGAAGACATTTTGTGGAAATACATTACATTTCAAGTATTAACAACACAGAGGGGAGTTGCAAATCTTAAATTCTGCTGAAAACTGCTACAGTAGTTTTGCCCATTCCGAACTGAGATCCAAAAGCCTAAGTCTGCAACCGATGACACTTGACTCCACCAAATCAAAAATGCCATATGCATGTTGCCATGTTCAATATAAGTTATAAGTTCAAATGCCACGAGGAACAGTTGAACAAACCGTGATCGGATTTTTTTGCTCGATTCTGAATTTCCGGAAAGCGTTGGCTTTGTTTTGTTTGTTGATTGGTATCTTGTTGTATACTTTCGCATATCGCAGTTTCCTGATCTCCAACCGCTGTCATAAAACGTCATATTTTGTGTGAAACGTCTAAATAACATTTTTAACCGATATCTGAATTGCTTTCAGGAAGCAATTGAAAAATAATTTGTTTCATGTCAGTCATTTTCATTGATCATCCGACTTCCCCCACAGAGAACCCAACTGTTAAGGCATTAACAAATGTTTTAAAAATCCCTATGTTGCTCGAACCTCGAAGTTCGAAGCTTTTTGTAGGTTTGATTTTGTGCTTATACATAGTATTGTATTGCTTCAGAGTAGAAGTAGTAAATTACTCACCTAAAGCTGACTGTGAAATTTTCACCATTGCCCTGCAAATGTGCAGAGATTTTTCTCCAACTTCAAAAGTTGTCTTGTTGTTTTAGTTGTTGAACTGTGTTTCTGTCTGATTGCATTAGGCCTAAATCAGGTACAAATACAAACATTGTTTGACTTTATAGTTTTCCTGGTTTAAGAGACGTATTTGGCAAATGCTGATACCAGTTGAAGAATTTGTCTAATGGAGTTTAGCAGGTCATGTTTTAAGCAAGGTTTGGAAATTTAACTCATCAAACTGAATTTTTGTCTCAGGTTGAACTTATCCTTATTGGTTCATAGTATAAAATTTCATTCAAAAGAAAGTTGTGCCTAATTCCAGGTTTCGCTTAAATTGGTTTTCCAAACCTAAGAGACAACGGTAAAAATTAGCACTCATTTAACGGCGTCGGAAAGAGATAAAGGTGAATGTAAATACCGTGCAAAAATCAAGAGAAATGCGCTTTTTTGTGCGTGTGTGAAAACTCTGCGAAGTTTGTATCAGTGATAGCGTGATTCAACTCAGTGACTCGACTCGTGTCACAATTTTTGGTAACTCGAGCCGACTCGAGTCACGTTGAGAAAAATGGTGACTCGAATCGACTCGAGTCACGTTTTTCACAGAATGACTCGACTCCAATCACAATCAATGACTCGGGACTCGAGTCAGAGCAGTGTTTCCAATTCGGGGAAAAGTTTTAAACCCCGGGTTTCGGGTAGCTGGGAAAGAAACCCGTTTTTTCGGGTTTTGAAATGAATGCGATTTTGAGGGATAAAACTCAACATCATTGTGAAATTACTACTGTTGGTCCCTGCGCAATTTATTAGCGAATTATTAATTAAGAAACAGTTTTTCTGGTAAAGAATGCTTGAACCATCATCAAGTAATTTGTTTAGGAAATAAAACCTGTAAAAGTGTGTTGCCTGAATAAAGTTAAAAAAATTTTAATTTTGACTTTTAAAATCTTTGAAAATCGTTTAAGATCTCCAATTGCAATTTACACAGATTTTGAGTGTTTCACAAAAACAATTAGTAGTTGTCACCCAAATCCTAAAAAAGTTTTACAGAAAAATACCAAACACACGAACCTTCAAGAGTTTCTTATTATCCTGTTTGAAATAATAGAAAATTTAAACCAATTTTGAACACAAAACAAAACGAAAATATTGCAGAGATATTTGTGCAAAAATTTGAAAGAAGTATACAAAAAGTTTGGTGGGGTGAATCGTCGGTTTTATTTATGACTGACGAACAGGGGCGGAGCCAGACATTTTCATCTGGGGGGGCCACTGGAGGGGCCAGTTTTGCAACAAGGGGAGCTGTCAATGGTCGGTGTAGGACTTTCAGAAAGAGACCTACTCCAGTGACATGACGTCACGCGGAAAATTTTGGGGGGGCACTGGCGGGGCCAGGCAAAATTTTTGGGGGGAAGTGGCCTCCCCTGGCACCCCCCTAGCTCCGCCTCTGCTGACGAAGATGAATTAAATTTTCAAAATGCGACATTTTGTTGGATTCAAAATTTCAAAAACCAAAAGAAAAACCGATTGTTTTTCACAATCTTCAAAATTATGTTTCACATTTATTTACAAAGATTTGGTAAAATTTGGGGAAAAAATTTCTGTAATGCCATGTACTGAAGAAAAATATATGTCGATTACAAAAATGTTTCTGACCGAAAGAAGCTAAAATCCAAAAAAATCGATTGTTTTAATTCTTAAGCGCGAATTTGTGTGAACTTGCTGGAAATCTGAGTGAAGACCAGTTTTGTCACATAAAACGGGTATTTGGGGATGGTTGCAATCTTTTAATAAAAAAAGGGATTTTTCCTCATGACTGGTTTACTAAGTTTGAAAAATTGAATGAAACCAAACTTCCTGAAAAAACAGAATTTTATTAAAAACTAAACGATTCTGAAATTTATGATGAAGATTACATAAAGCTCAAAAAATTTGGAAAAACTTTGAAATGAAAAAAATTACGAGAATACGATGCTTTGTGCTTGAAAACTGATGTACTGCTTCTTGCGGATGTTTATGAGAATTTTATTGTAATTTCGATAAAAAATTACGGACTAAACCCTTTAAATTACGTTCCAGCACCTGGATTGTCCTGGGACAGTTTTTTTGAAAAAATCAAAAGCAAAGCTCGAATTGACAACTGTTTTTTCTATGTTAATTTTTTTAGACGTGCAATTTGCGGAGGTGTGAGCATGATTACAACAAAATTTTCAAAAAGTAATAACAAATATCAAAAAAGTCATGCTCCAAACAAAGAATCGAAATTTATGATTACTTGCATGTAAATGCGTTGTATTCTTGGGCTATGAGTCAAAATTTGCCAACTTACTGCTTTGTACTGAATAAATTCAAAACAGCTTGAAAACTGGGATACACATTTTTCGAGTTGTGAAATACTGGACGAAAATGACAATGAAAAATAAAACTTAAGAATATTGCAGATACTTTCTTGAAGTATTTTAGAAATATTTCTAAATCTTCACGATTATTCTAACGAATACCCACAGATGCCAGGACAAATAAAAGTACAGTGTAAAAAAATCAATTCCAAATTTGAATAACAAAATATGTTTTACATCACGTAATTTCGAAAAAATACTTGAATTTTGGTGTAAAATTAACAAATATAATGAAAATCATGGCCAATGAAAACGATACAAACAACATATTGCAAACGTTTCGATAACTCGTGTTATGATCATCAGTGCATTGCAAATGCAGTGATCATACTGCAGGTTCTTATTCATTAGCCGTGATGTTCATTTTAAGGCTATTTAACACTTTCGCTTTTCGTGTATCAAAATTAACAAAACTTCCAAAAGGTGTTAAATTTGTGGAATCCAAGTTTATGCAAGCATATATATTGAACAAAATACAAAACATCGTGCAAGAAAAGACGCAACTGAATTTGAAAAACGTTTTTCCAAACTTTTAAACAACGGAATTTACCGTGAAACACTCGAATATATCTTTGCTCGAGTCGATTTTTGTCTTGCAAAAAATAAAAAATCTTTGAAAAAGAAAGTTTCAAAACCAAATTTTGAAAACGTTTGTATTTTTCATGAAAATTTGGTTGGAGTTCATTTGAAAAAACCCAAGTTGTTTTCAGCAAATCGATTTTTCTCGGTGCGGCGATTTTGGATATATCAAAGAAGTTGATGTATAATTTTCACTATACCATCATACGAAACAAAAATATGGTAATGAATGTAAGCTTTTGTTTAGCGACACGGATTCTTTGTGCTATGAAATCAAAATAAAACTATTTTTGCCAAGATGTAAAATACGATTTAGAAACAAAATTCGATACCTCAAATTTTGACAAAAACTCAGAGTATTTTACAAGTAAAAACAAGAAAATTCGAAAAATAATTTCTGAACTTGGGGATGAGAGAAACGAAGAGAAAAAATGCAAAGGGGTCAAAACGGTTATTGTAAATAAAACGATAAAGTTTGAGATTATAAAACATGTTTGTTTTCAGAAAAAGAACAACTAAGGAAAATGAACGTAATGAGGTCTCGAAAACATCAAATTTGCACAGAAAGACAAAACTGCTTTGTCTTTGAACGATAATAAAAGTATGATTTGTGAAAACAAAGTTGATCCATCCAAAATACAATAGCTGGGGGCGATTCCAAACTTTTGTTTTCAAAGTTCCATTTCAACAACCCTACAATCCGGAAGCTGCTTCAAAATTGCACTATGGAGTAAAAGTGTTGGACTCCCGCAGAAAACATTTATTGTGGCACGATCTCAGTTGGCAGACAATCAAATGTTGCACCCGCAAAAGCACACGTGGGAGACCACTTGCCAGTGAAAAGGAAAAGAAGACAGCGGTGTGCTCGATATACCGCAAGGAAATATAGAAAAGAGGTGGATATTCTGCCAAAATCTCAATGTGGTCCTGTGCATGGATTGCGTTACCCCACATCACACATAACTGCATGAAACAAATAAGCTTTCCTGTGGAATGAAAACGTTTTTATTTCTAAAAATTGATAACATTAGCCGATGTTTGATCAAATAGACAATGATCAATATGATTCTCACACAAGTTTCTGCACAGTCTACGTCAGAATTGCTTTTTCATATCAACATCAACTCAATGTAACTTAATCCTTCGATTATCATGTCCACTGTCAAATTTATCAACGAAATCATCTTAATCTTATTTTTTGAGCTCGTACGATTTCAAGGGAAATAAATCAGTGTTACTCACCTTTCACTGATCCTAGAATTTCTGAGACATGTTTTCACAAATTTCATTTTTGAAAAACTTCTCTCGGATGAAGCGCTGGTGACGGGAAGAGTTACAACTAATAGTAACAACTTGTATGAAGAATCAAAAGCAGCACCGTAAGAAGCTATAAATGAGAGAAATTGTTCGAGCCATGTAGGCAGCTATGACCCCTTCCGAATTAGTTGCAAAAGGTGTTTCATGTTTTAAATAATTTTCAATAATTGAATACGTATTTGCTAATTCTTGCAAGTGTTCTTCTGATAAAAATGTTTGACCTCCGAGCAAAGGGCTGAACATTCGGAAAGAACTGCCCCTGAATCATTACATTAAATCCTTACAAAGTTTTATGAGGTTCCAGGATATGTGTAGGTAAACTTAAAACTGAAGTCACGAACCAGTTACAATAATTACAGGCTCTAGTTTTGCAGCAGGCTGTTTGAGGAACCTCCGGCATGGTAACACATCGTCAGTCCTTACTCGATGTCTTCCTAGACTTTTTCCACTGCCCATTACGGTCTGTTGTAAACCACGTGATCGTCTGTGACAAAAAAACACGCGAAACGCGGATAGATTTTTTGTCAATCAGTATGCTGAATGGCCGTTTGCGATTGGGTTTGTTTAACAGTTTTGTAGCTGTGGTTAGTGGGGGAGTGCTAATTGGGCTCAATTTTATAATCTTGAGTTTTGATCTTAGCAACAGTACGTAGTTTTTCTATTTGTTTCTATGTCGACTTTTGCGCAGGACTGACGATGTGTTACACACGAAACTAGTTTCCTTAACGCAATAAATCGCGATTGATTCGCTTGATGTGGGGTCACTGCTGTGGCTTTACTATTATGGACGAACCAGTTACGTAAGATGTTTCGGATTCGTATACACAAGGCAGCAGAACACACGACTGCAGTCAGAACAAATTCGTATAAATTAACTAACACCAATTCTTAATGCTTTCACAAAAATTTGTTTCCACCTGACACTTAAATGCATGGTATATCAATCTTCTCAATTCTGCCACTATTTCTTAGCTTCGAACTGAATCTTTCAACACCACGTCTGCGGTCTGACAAAATTTCACGCAGAATACCAGTAACCACTGGTATGTGTCGTCATCAACAACTCTCACCACCCGGTCATCAAAAGCAACAATCCAGCTTATCACGCATTTGTGAAATACTGAATGTAGGTAGAAGGCTCATAAATAATCGTTTAAAACATTTCTGGCTGAACGTTATCTGCTGTATATGTCAACCAAACGAAGTTAAACGTGAAAGTAAGCACGGTACTGGTGGGTTGTGACACACTTGGGCCACCATTTGCAATCTCCACTTAATATAAGGCCACATTGTCGTCCTTTATGTTGTCCCAGCAGTGTTGCGAAATATTGTCTACGTCATCTGTCTTGCAGTAGGGAAGCTGATTATGAGACCTGACCACCAAATATTACTGAAATTGCCCCAGCCCCCTTAACCTTGCTGACTGAACCCGCCCCTGGATCCAAGTGGGGATTTGCAAAGTTCAGATTCTACTGAATGTTACTAATTTTACCCATTCAGAATTGTACCGACGACATTAAACTCCACCAAAAGAAATCTGCTTGTTCATGTTTGTTAACAGTTGAAATTTCACGAAGAACAGCATAAACAAACCATGATTGGATTTTGTTGCTGGATTCTGTATTTACGGAGAACGTTTGCTTTGCAGTTCTTCTTCGATGGTATTTTGTTGTATATTTTGGTAAATCTCACCTTCCTGATGTGCAACAGCTGTCGTGAAACATAATATTATGTATAAAATATCTAAGCAACATTTTTGATTAGCATCTAATTCGTTAAAAAATATATTGCTTCATTCCGGTAATTTGCATTGATCAACCCACTTCCTCCACATCAAACCTGAACTGTCAACACATTAACGAATGATTCAAAAAATCACTATGTTCCTCGAACACTTTTAAAAATTTCTTATAGTTTTGACTTTGTGCTTATTATGGCATTGTATTTTTTACAAGTGAAATTACTACAGTGCATTTTTCACATGATGCTGGCTGTGAATTTTTTACCGTTGCCCCAGCCTAGATGTTCAGAGTGTTTTCCATAACTTCAGCAATTATCATATTGTTTAAATTGTTGAAGTTTGTTTGTGTTTTTGCTGATTGCTTAAACAGCCAGGTGCAAATGTGGTTCGACTTTACAGATTTCTGGTTTATGAAATGCATTTGGAAAGTGCTAATGAATTTGAAAAATTATTGAAAAATTAGTTTGTGCAATAGGGTTTAGTAGCGAAATGTACACGCAATTTTTTTTAATTCAACTCGTCAAGCAGAATTTTTGTCTCATACTGAACTTATCGTAATTTTTACATCAAGTCAAAATTCATCCACAAGAAAATGTGTCTCTTTCCTGGTTTCACTTTAAATTGGTTTTCCAAACTGAAAAATGAAAGATTGAAAACTTAGCAATCATTAACGGCGTTGGAAAGAGATAAAGGTACAAGCAACTACCATGCAAAAGTCAAGAGAGGTGCGCAATTTTGTGAAGGGAGCGAAAACACTCTGAAATTTATATGCAATTTTGGTGTGAACTTGGGTGATAGAATAAGATGAAAGAAATTACTGAGAGAATTAAGACAAGTCAACCACAACTCAGTAAAGCTAGATCATCATGTTCTCTCCGTACTTCTTGAAACTACAAAAACTGCTTGAAATTTTTAGAAACCAACCTAATTCCACTTACGATGTTGCAGAGACGTTTATTGTGAGGAAATATTGCTGTGCAGCACAGTTTAAGCTGTAAGCAAATTAAATGCTTCGGAATTTTAAACTGTTGTGGGAAATCCATTGGCGTAGGCGCTCTCCTGGGACTTTTGGAGATTTAAGCTAAGATGAAAAGTTTTCTAGACGTTCAGGTCAAGAGATTGCAGAATTTCAAAGAATGCTCTTGTAAAGAAAGCATTACCTGAAGCGTTTTAATACACAGACGCTGTTTTTTGAAACTTCCAGTTTAATGCTTCCTTACGGTTTCAAAATGGCCATTGGCCGCTTCACCTTTTCTTCATATCATGTTGTCAGCTTTTCGTCTTTCCCTGACAATTTTTGCTGCAAACCAATTTCCTGGCGAATTGGCTAAAGCGTATGTTTTTGTTAAGAATGGCTAGTTTCAAGTATGACCGCTTCCTGTATTGTGCGAAAATAATTGGTGTTCTCCTCTGTACGGAAATATCTGTCTTTCTATTTTATAGACAGAGGAAAAAAATGATTTTTTTGTGAATGTAAGTTAAACGTAATCATTGTAGGGTAACATGTCTAGCTAATCATTTCCCAAACGCACTACGGATATGAATTATGCACAATCGCCTACAACATTATATT
>Ga0210059_1007275_pt1 | contig 17627 bp, 15 predicted proteins | sample Ectturendosymbi2_FD_188042 | JGI IMG/M metagenome (GOLD analysis project Ga0210059, IMG submission 188042) | Ecteinascidia turbinata endosymbiont from Florida, USA - Sample 2 (SPAdes) (version 2) | ecosystem: Host-associated > Tunicates > Ascidians > Unclassified | place: Key West, Florida... | reverse complement strand
TCGTCCAAAGCGATCAATAAAACCTTGCTACACAAACCGGACAATTAAGTAGACCTGTATGTGGACACGACTACGGACAAACTTACTACAATTAGAACATCACGCAGGTTTTGCAAAATTGACCAGATGAATCATGAAAACTTGCCACAGCAAATGTAGCTTTGCACTCAGTATTCACTCAGATGTCAGAACTAAACCTTAACGATTATGACGTATTTCCACAAGCCTGCATAGATGTATTCTACTGTAACAAGCCAAGTAATTTTATATTGCATGAAAAGAAGCTTGCATAAGTGTAGTTTGACACTCGTGCACATTGGTCACACTCCCACTAACAATGGAATTTTTAAACTTGCTGAAGCATTGCTGCAGACCCACTCGTGCTTCTTTTCACAAAGTATAAATATACGTGGCTTACCGCAATCAGCATGTCACTGTCTCGCTGCATTACCTGCCAAGACGTCTGCGTTCAACAGTCTCATGCAACAAAACGCCTGCCACAGTAATATAAAGTAAACCCTTGCAGATTTGTTGCCATGATGTTGTTACGCAATAAAGACCAAAAATAGAACAATCTGCTCGCGACATTCGCAACCCACCTCTGCAGGCAAAGGAGGAAACATGAGTGAACTGCAAGCTCATCACTGCATAACCCTACAACTTTGAACCTGACTCTTGTGCAGTGTGAGTTTCATACCGGCAAAAAACTGTCATCGCAAGAATCAAATCAACTGATCGGAATTAAGATACCGACTTCAGGTTTTTCCAGAAATATTTGGTTCTTAATCCCAATTTCCAGGCTGGGGGCTAATGCCAGTTTTGCCTCCCATGCCCTGTGGACACCCATGCGATCATTGACAATTTTATATCAGGTTCCATAAACAAGGCCAGCTCATCTAATGAAACGAAGAAGCGTTTTTGGCTAATTGTTAGCAAAGTTCAATTTTAGCATCTTTAGCGAGTAATGTGCAGTACAAAAGTATTTTGGCGATGATTTCAAATGAAATCAAATGTCATGTCAACACCTCTTTAGATCTTTGTCCGCGCCTGCCTCTAGGTACTTGAACTTCTCCATCTTCTGCAGCGTATTGCCGCTCACTTGCCGCATACACTGCCTTGGGTTTGTAGAGAGACATAGTACCTCGGTATTTTTAGTGCTGATTTTCATTTCGGCTTGGTCGCACGCAGGAAACCGATTTAGTGCATGCTGAAGACTGTTGAAAAGATGCTAGCAGCATTAAATCGCCTGCAAAAAGTAAACGGTTGATCCAGCAGCTCCCGACTGTGACATCCTCGTCGACTCGGCTGCGACTATCTATCCAATTCATGAAGACCAGTGGTTCCCAACTCCGGTTCTGAGGGCCGCATTCGGCTCCCACTTCCAGGCACCCTTTGTGCGGCCCTCAGCAGTCTTTCAATAAAACGTTTAATATTTTGTGTAACAGGCTTCGTTCTGCTGTGATACAAAATGTGTCAATTGAATTGCGTTAAAAAATTCTTGTGAGGCTCTCCAACAAAATCGTAGGTCTGGATTTGGTTCCCTTCAGCGGAAAGTTGAGAACCACTGATGCAGACTATGAAAAGGAGCGGTGACAGTACACATCCTTGTCGGAGTCCAACACCAACGGTGAAAGGGCGTGATTTAACTCTCCCGACACGGGCACAAATTTCTGAGCAAGAGTACAGTGACTTGACGGCCAGTAACAGGCGGCCGTCAACACCGTCCATATGCAACACTCACCAAAGCTTTTCACAAGGAACCAGGTCGTATGCTTTCTCGAGGTCGACAAAGCTGTGAAGATGTCTTTAGCATGCTTCCAAGATTGCTCAAAAATTTGCTGGAGCTAAGAGTGAAGCTCATTTGTTTTGCAAATGAGAAAGAAAGAAGAAAGGTCGCAGTGCTACGGCCGGGACGAAAACCGCACTGGGTATCATTCAGCTTTGATTGAATTATATCGCGGCATCCTTTTTCAAGACATTTTGCAACGTGAATGTTAATTATTTGAAGATTCCCAAAAAGCATCACGGGCGGCACAAAAGGCCTTTGCGGACCACATGCGGCCCGCGGGCCACGTGTTTGAGACCCCTGATTTAAAGCATGCCATATTTGAGCATGTGAGAGTACTGTAATATTATAATGGTGCACAAACTAGTTGGTATATATACAAAGCTTTAAAAGTCGGTCACTGTGCAATGCGTATTTTTATGGGCTTGGGGGCGCCAAACTCAAAATCCGCCCCGGATAGCCCACACTCTAGCTACGCCACTGCACTGAGGGGCATTGCATGATGCACCCTAGATTTTAATGTGCCCAGAAAAAATTCTTTTAAACATATAATAAAAACAAAATTCTTGCTCCCCTAAAAATGTAGTTTGGCAGCCCAAACCTTAAAACCTGGCTACGGGCCTGCATCATTGTCACGAAACAACCTTCATTCAGTATGAACCGAACGTTGATTGAAATTTTGCCCTGCTGGAACCCAGGTGTTTTGAGCACTCCAACTACAATTTAGGACACCACGTTAAATCCATCCTCAGCCGTGGCAACGACCGAAATCGAAGCACCCCCAAGGTTGGTGGGTGCCCTACTATAGGCTTCTGAAATTATGTTCAAAAGATCGTGAAGTGATGCACCTGTGTTGCGTCAGATTTTTGTCCCTTTTTGTTGCTATTTTAGCTTCTTTAACTTAGGCTGCACCTTGAACGTTTTCTCTTTGCTCTCGAATGTTCTTCCAAAGTACACAAAAATCTCATATTTTACATATCACATATATTGTGTCTTATAGTTCTTAACTTTTATTGCCCTCGTCTTAAATAAATACTTATCAAATACAGTGTAAACATCACGGTGTTACTTATTTGCTGATTATCATGACGCAATATGTCTGGTACTTATGTTTCCAAACATTTCCAAGTCATTTGTAAGAGCACATGACGAATTTTTTCTAAGCTGCTTTAAGTTCAAAGTCTTTTTATCATGCTGTATTGGTCAATCTTATTATTACTTTTCCTCAGTTTGTTTTCATAGGACATCACTCGCGATACATGTAACTTTTAGTTCGTTTCATTGTTCGTTCGTCACAGGTATTAGGCCTACATCACTGCCTGGTTCCAAGGGCGTACGCAAGGGGGGTTGGGAGTTAAACCCCCACTTGAGCTTCATATTTTACCAAAACTTTATTACCTGCGCAAAGAAGATTAATTGTTTTCGCATATTTTTGCTTGTCAATTTGTAGACTTAACCTTAATGCCACGGAATGAATTTGCATGCAAATTTTAGGAAACATTGTAAATGGGCGAAAACGTAATAATTAGGTTTAGGTGGGAATCTGGGGTATCGTCTGCATCCAGAGACCATCTCACCACTTTTTGTAGACCTTTCGTCCACTACGCGCAAGATCGTACGCAAGGGGGGGGGTTGGGATTAAACCCCACCTTGAGCTTGATATTTTACAAAAACTTTATTACCTGCGCAAAGGAGATTAATTGTTTTCGCATATTTTTGCTTGTTAATTTGTAGATTTAATGCAAATGCCACGGAATGAATTTGCATGTTTATTTTAAGGAACATTGTAAATGGGCGAAAACGTAATAATTAGGTTTTAGTGGGAATCCGGGTTATCGTCTGTATCCAGAGACCATCTCACCATTTTTTTGCAGATCTTTCGTACACTACGCATGTTTAAGATTGTGTTCCGCGATAGTTCACTTTCTCCGAAACAATTGCCTTTGTTTTGTCTGCTATGGCTAAGCAGCGCAAGTGCTGACCGCATTGGCTAGATTACCAATTTCTGTAACATGATAAAACTGTTGTACGAGCTCAAAAACAGCAGTTGTTAAAATAGAAGCATTCAGGAATTTGATAATGTTTCAGAAGGGAAAAAGGAAAACCAAAAACTTGCTGAGCTTCTATACATAACAAAAAATCGAATGTTTTTTTGCGTACTTTATGCGCATTCTCAATTTGTGTATTTAGCAAGATTCGATCTTGCAAACCGGATGTGCGTCAGCCAGCCAGCCGCACACTTTCTGTGCTCGACTGCTCGTATTCGACAAGACATCAGAAAAGCCTCATTTTGCAGTTGGAAATTGCTCTGACGCAGTGATGAGTGTGTTTCACTCCCCAGTTTTAACGCGCAGCCTCATATTTTTGCAGTTATGAACTGCTGTGTCGTAGCGTTTTCCTCCGATATCCTAACCTGGAGCGCTGATTGTTCATATTCAGTTCAGTGACACAAAAATTAAGGGGAGTGCGTGTAGAAGAATATGCATATTACGTCAAAAAACTTCGACAAAACGTTGGTTTGGAAACATGAATTGTGACGTTACAAATAGCCGACACCAAATGCAAATGACCACCATATGCCACTGAATAAAACCCCATGAGAATTTTCTGCGTATGCCACTGCCTGGTTCATTCGATATAAGCATTACATCATTGCTTGAGCTCAACCATTGTTCTAGGGCAGCGTGGTCCAAACACTGGCACGCGGGCCACATGCGGCCCGGGGACAGGTTTTGTGCGGTCGGCGAACGCTTTCTGTATCCCGTATATTTCACAAAGTCATAAAGACAATGTATTGGCAAGACAGCCCTTCCAAGTCACACATCATTAAAGTTCAGGTCAATATGCAATTATTAGGGGGTAACAATATCCTTTTACAATTTATGACGTTACAATAGCTGACCTCTAGACTAGGCTAACGTTCCAATACTCTGACCTCAAAGCATGCGTTTATTTTTTTATCTTTGTTGCAAGCATAGACTCTGTAATTATTTTTCGAGCTACATTAGAAGTGCATTGTGGAAGCAATGAAGTAATATTTAGTCAAGTATAGCAATTTAACAAAAAGTAATTGTCAAAGGAGATTTCAGAGAAAAACAGAAAGTTAAATTGTAACTGGGAGCAAACCACAGTGTCTTGTGAGGTTGCAAGTAACCTAATATCCGTTCCGAAAGAGTTTTTATTTACAGCCATTACAGCACCAAACACGGGAAAACATACGGGAAATTTCACGGAAATTCTAAGGAAGCATTTTGTAATAATTGAAGGGTAACCAGACCCGCAACCAGGGGAAGTGGAAACGGGCAATTGCCCCCGCTTTAGAGACTTTGCATTGAAGATGTGCTCCGTGTTCGTGATTTTCGAAAGTGCTTTCTCAATTATGACGCAACTGAAAAGCGACACAAATAGAATGGCTGATGAAACCTGCATGCTTGCTTGCGTCTGCCGAGGAAATTAAAGCGGACATTGACTTTATAACCAAAAACAAGAAACAAAAAGTTGTTTTGTTATTTTGTTGGTGTGTTATGCATCTTTTTTCTAGCAGAAAATCTTTATTTTGAGTCGCAAACAAACAAACAGAAAACCTAAAAATTACCCAATAGAACCAAAAATTGCGTATGGCGTGCAGCAAAATTAGGTCTATTAGAACAGCAAACGAATATTTTAATTGCAATGAAGTTCCTCTCTTTGCGGCCCGCAAATGCTTCCTCAAACCATAATGTGGCCTTCATGCTCGCCGTCTTGGACCACCCTGTTCTAGGGAATCCAAATCTGGTAACATCGAATTTGTAGCATCAGTCAGATTCTCTCTGTGTTGTTATCGCGTTATTTTGTCTGCGCGGATCACACTATTCCATATTTTTGTTTTCGTTAAATTGTCCTGTTTTATGTCCGGCTTCCATATATGTAAAGGCTGTTTTCCAGTTGTTGGTGTTAAATGTACATATTCAATCAGTGTTTTCTGAGAGGGATATTTTATTCCGATATAACAGGTTGCAGTCTCAGTAGGATTTTGCATTCGGATCGGTATATGTCCGCCTTTCGACCCGACTGGTCGGCTGCTAGTCCATATTACCAAAATTCTGGCTGTACTTTCATCATCTATTTCTTCCATTGCCTTGTCCCATATGGACAGACCTTTTAATCCCACATATTGCCGAAAACGTCGTACATTTACTTCTTTTGCCCACTTTTGAAGCATTTCTATAAGTTCCATTTTCTGTAACACATAATAGCACAATGTTAGTGTTAAATAACGACTTGTTTTAAAGAAAGTTCCATTTAGTTATCTTTAACGATTGCACATCAGTTTAAATTGTAATGTGAATATTGGCATGTTCTGTACTTATAGCAGCTTCGCTCGTAATATTCTCATAAAGCATGCACACTTCAGCAGCATCTTGTAACCATTCCATGACGCTTCGAAATATAGCTTTGCTTTCAGACGGCATTCAAAAGTTTTCACGGCATTTGAAATGTTTTCCTTACAGAGATAAGCTCTGTACAAATCTCTTAGCTCCGTTATTTTACACATTCTAATCGTCGTAGCACACCAATACAAAAATACGCACTTCAAAACACAACACTACACAAAACACAATACTGCACCACGTTCACAATCCTCAACACAATGCATTACGAACACATAACATTTGTACAGTAGGCCTACACAGTAGCGGACACAGGCTAATTTGGTGGGGGGATGCGATATCGATTTGCAATGAACCCAATGCTCCACAGGACTATACTGCATAATCAATCACTTGTGTTTACGTACATTTACGAGGAAACAAGTCTAACCTTGGTTTAGAACAGTGGTCTTCAACGTGAGCGAAATCGCCCCCAGGGAGCGATTTTGTAAATTACGAGATTTGGAGGGCGATTTCGGTTTCCAGTGGGACGATTTCTGCAGGTTAAAACATACTCAAATGTTGAATTGATTGCAAAAAATTAATATTTGTTACTTTGGAATCAAAGCCTTTGATGCACGTTCGACTCCACGGTTCGTAACAAAGCTTATAAAACACATATCGGACTGGTTACTCATCAATCAAACTACTGTAACATGGTTCTGTGAAACGCTTCACTGCAACAACTATCCAAGACCACTGAGATTGTGACTGGTTGGGACTTGGGAGTCAAGCATTGCAGTTCTCAAGAAGATTATAGGGCAACCGATCTTTCGACCTAAAAACTTGAAATTTTGACTTTAAAATTTACAAATTTTAACTTTATTTTGGCTTATCAACTTCCTGTGTTTGAAACTGCAAAATAATTCAGCCTTTGGTGTTGACGTTATCTCAAAAGCAAATTCATTCCCCATACTTCAAACTTTTAACGAATTTGGTTATTTAACCTTAGCATGATATATTTGATAAGTAGGCTACATTAAAAGCTACAGTAGAGTCAAGCCTGGGAACATCACAAAGGTAAAGCACTACAGTATATGCATAATGGACAGAGCATTTACCAAACTAAGAAAGTATGTACTGCAAGACCACGTTTCTTGCCTTCCCACGCCTAGCCTGCTTAATATGCAATCTTCTAGTAATGGGCAAAACAGTATTACCACATCGGAAGTCGTAACAAGCCAGTTATTATTTCAGATTTGCAACTAAACCTGCAAAAGCATATCAATATCAGTTGTTGTAGCTTCAATAAATATAGTATGCGTTAATTAGTTTTATTATACCGATAGTGGTCGAAAGCAACGAACACTGATACAGCTACCGGAAAATACCCAATCGTTCAAACTCCATTTTTTCAAGAAATTGCCTTGAAACAAGTCTTCATGGCCTTCGGTAAAGCATTGCCAAACCATTGTTTCGCAGGAAAAAAATATGACAGTCCATTATCATGTGTTTTATAAGCTTTAGTTAGTACCTTGAGTGAAACAGCGTAGTCCTACTGAAAGGTGTTCTGTTGTAAAAATACTGGAAATATGACTGTTGCAAGACAATTTACGTAGAAATTAACGGCTAATAAAACTAGGCACAGCTCGCCCTAAGTTGTAAAATGTGCTCATCGTGTTTTTCAGTCACTTCGAGTGCTTTGGCGTCTGTGGATATAGTTGTACTGTGTTCATCTGACTTATGACCAGGGGTGTAGTGGGGCGGGAACGTGTGGGAACGGCGTTCCTACATCTTTTTCATGTTTTGGTTTAAGATTAGTTCGAAGCTGTTTCAAAGTGGTTAGTTTTTTTGGGTGCGCTCCCACACCTTTTTTGTTAGCGCTACATCCGTGCTTATGACAGAGTGTAACAGAACAGTAGGCTAGGAAAGGAATAACTTAGACCAGCAAGTAAGCCCAAGCACCCAATCTTGGCTAAACTAAAGACTCCAAAATATCCTTTTCGCCACCGGTTGTTTGAAGCTTGCTATGAAGGCTTTCTGTTGTGAAGATCACGCCGAAAGTTACACTGCGTAGAAAGTTATGGATGAAATAGCTTTTTGCCAGCTAACTAGCATAAGCGAATGCGATTCCGCCATCCAAGAACGTTTCAACTTTATGGAAAGTGAAGCTAATATTACTGGGTTTTCCTACAACGTATTTTCCTGAGCAAGGTTTCTGCCAAGTACTGCACACGCGTAATAAATACCGCAATCGCCTTGACATGAGCAAGATCGGGGAAACTCCATTCAAACTGACCAACTTGCAACCTGCTTTGAGGAAGCTTGTTTGCATTTGTTGGAATGAGCTGTTTTTTGGAAATTAATAACATTTATTTATTCTACAAATGCATTTGCATTCGTTTTGTTTTGTGCTAACTAGATTGCCCGTTTATATTTCATTAGCTCTGAATTATTTTTAAAACAAAATACTATTTTCAGAAAACTTATAGGAAGGGGGCGATTTTCAAGCAAAGTGCCTGTAGGGGAACGATTTTACAAAAAAGGTTGAAGACCACTGGTTTAGAAGCTTGAATGATAAAACTGGTCAAACTTAACAATGCACCGCTACGGAACCAAGCAATGTGGCAAATAACAACGATCTGACGTAGTCACTGGCGTCAGCGCAGGTACATCGAGGACTCGAGATAAACAGACCACTTAACGACCGAATACTTATTCTCATTGTAGACAAGATTTGTGCAACGGCATGATTCAATCATACGATTTGCAAACAATTTCCAGTCATTTGAAACCGGTTTGAAAAACATAGCAACAAGCTCGAATTTTGATTCAAGGTCCAAAGCAAACGCGGTGTCTCTGTTGGAGTCAATGGAAAGAAGCACTTTTTATTGCTTTGGCATGTGCAAAGAAGCTTATGGCGTTAACACTTCATTTATCTCAAACGCTGCAATCGATAGACTTGGACTTTTCAGCAGCATTGACAGAAATCGAAGAGGTACGGCAAACAATTTCTGCACGGCGGTCTCGCACTGAAGAGTGGATTGGTCACGACCTTGCAGTCTATCGACAGGCGGAAACTTTGCGCAGAATGCTGGGTGCAAGCATCACATGTCCACGTAGTGTGTCCTCCCACGTTTATCGTGTCTAGTGTGACAGAGCCTGTACACCCGAACAGTATTTCAGGTGGTCTATTTGGTACCCCTTTTTAGATTCAACGTTAATGGATATAAATCAAATGTTTGGAGATAAATCAAGAATGCCATCCGAGCTATGCTCCATACTCCAGTGTTCCGAAATATGTACTAAAACGTTTCAAGAAGTGTACAAGTTTTACCGACACGTACTTAGTGTGTTGAAGATGTTCTTTTCCAAGATCTGAAAGATTTATTGTGTGGAGGATGGTGTTCGCCGGAAAAAAACGTGTAAACTGCACGAACTTTTAAAAGAACTGCCTCCCCGATTTCCGAATGTAACAGACCTTTTCAGTATCGCCAGTGGCGTACGCAGAAAATTTCCATGGGGGGGTTTCATTCAGTGACATATGCTAGCGATTTGTATTTGGTGTGCGATGTTTGTGACGTCACAATTTGACGTCATATTCATGTTTTCAAGCGAAGTTTGTTGACATAATAGGCATATTCTTCTACACGCACTCCCCTTATCTTCGTAAAAAATCAAGCTCTATACACTTCCCTTTAAAGTTTTGTAAAATATCAAGCTCAAGGGGGAGTTTTGACCCCACCCACCTCCTTGCGTACGCCCTTGAGTATCGCTGTCATGATTCTGGTGACTTCATGCACGCCAGAGAGAGCGTTTAGTGCGATGAAGATTTTGAAGTCGTGTTTAAGGTCAAAAAACAGATTGAATGACCTGGCTCTGCTCTATATACACAAACAAAGATAAGCCATTACATGCAAAAGAAGTAGGCTAATCAACAAATTTGCTTGATCAAACAGAAAGCTTGACTTTGCTCTGTGAAAGTTTTCACTGCGACTCGATTTGCGTAGGGTTGAACAGAGTTTGGCAATGCTACACTGCACTCCAAATGGCGAGGTCGAAGACAACATCTCTGGTTCGGGATGACCTGTAGCTGCTGCAGGCCTTTCTGCAAACGTGCGTTTGACAGTTTTCGACCAGCAGTTTGCTAAGTTCGTCTTTGTATTTATCCGAGTTAGATGTTTTAATTAAAAAGCATTGGAGAAATCAGTATGTACAACCATGGGCGTCCGCAGGGGGGGAAAACGGGCTTTTGCCCCCCCCTGGAAAATGGGACTAAGAAGCAAAAATTTATAGAAAACGTGAAATCAGCAGTTTAATTCTGAGTAGTTGGTTAATTCTTGCGATGACAGTTTAATTGCCGATATGACACTTACACTGCACAGCCACAAGAGTCATCAGGTTCACTATTCTGGAAGCATGCAATGATGAGCGTGCAGTTCACTTAATCCGTTTCTTTGCCTGCAGAGGCAGGTTGCGAAACTCGGGAGCAAATTTGTTCTGCTCTTGGCCTTTGTTGCGTAACAATAACATGGTAACAAATACTCGAAGATGCACTTCAAATTACGGTAACAGGCGTTTTGCCGCATGTACAGCAGTGTGGTCAACCTTGCGGTTTTCCCGCGAATTTGGGGTTGTTTTTTGTGGAGTTGCGTTTTTTTTAAGACTTGCGTTTTGCTTGTTTTGGGGTTGTTTTGTTTGAAATTTGCTGTTTTTTTGAGTTTTGTTTTTTACAGATTTGTGTTTTGCGGATTGCTTTTTTTCAAATTTATGGCACTTTTGAAGTTCAAATTTACTGCCAAAGCAATGTGGGCGTGTTTTTCTGAAAATTTGCTCAGTTTGGGCCTATTTCTTCTGATGTGCCTCCCTGCTTTTCTATTTAATTTTCCTGTTGATTGTTTCTGTTGTTGACTTTTCTTGCCAAACCCATGTTGGGCTTGTTTTTCGGTTAAATTACCTATTTTGGGCTTTTTTCAAAATACTTGCTTGTTTTTGCAAAGCAACTTGGCATCACTGATGTACATTGCACAGCAACTATTGAACGCAGACATTTTGGCAGGTAATGCCGCGAGACAGTGACTGCTGATAGCGGAAAGCCTTATACCAATGGTGGGCGAACTGCGGCTCGTCGACATATTTTGCGTGGCTCTTCTAGATGAATAGCAACATCTGGAATTGATAGAGAGTTGTTACCTCATATTTAACGTTTGTTTCATTTACCAATGTGTTTACACAAGTTCGTGAAGTCAGTCACCGCGACAGTTTATTTGCGACAGTTTTACGCAGTGCTGACGCAATGCGATCAAGTATTATTTGATAACAACGACCAGGCCCGTAGCCAGGTTTTAAGATTTTGGGGGGCACAATACATTTTTAGGGGGGCAATATTTTTGTCTTACTGAATGTTTAAAACAAATCATTTTATTAATTTTCAGCGATTAACTGGGCAGCATATTGCCAGTTGCCTGTTTTCAGTCTGATCACATAAGATTTGTGATTGTACCGGCATGCTATGTCTATTGGGTAGCCAAGCAGGGGAGGAAGACTCCAGCGCCTTTAAAAAATGATGACTTCTTCCGGAAAAAAGTATCCACATTAAACGAAGAACATTTGTTTAGTTATGCGCTTGTCTCCGGAAACAACACAAAGAAAACCAACATGAAAAAAAATTCGCCTATGCTCAGTGGCGTATCTAGGGTATGGCAGGCATGACGCGTGCCATGGGCGCCACCTTGACGGGGGGCGCAAAAATTGCTTGGCAAAAATTAAAATCTTTATGTATAGTTTCCTGAACCTCTATTTTGCACCCCATGCCAGGGACGTAAAAAGGTTAGATGGCGCCCGGGACAATAAGCAAGTTTGGCGCCCCCATGTTCGAACCTGAGGTCTCTCGGGAAGCATATGTACTGTATTGAAGAAAGTACTTATGACACTGTTGGGCCTTTTCGGCGCCCCACGCAGTGATTCGGCCCCCTTAAAATCCGGGCAAAATCTGTGGAATTTTGGGCAAAATGTGTGAAAACCTTCGCAAAATCGCTTGATGTGCTTTGATTTTTAAAAAATGGCGCCCAAAGTTGAAGTGCAGACGTTATTTTCCAGGCAAGTTTGGGGGAAATTTGGGCAAAGATGGTGCTTGATATGCTTTGATTTAAAAAAAAATGCGCGCATAATGAAAGTGCAGTTGTTATTTTGGAGGTTATTTTTTGGAGTGTTTTTCGGGCAAGTTTGGGGAAATGTGGGCAAGAATCCTTCGCACCCCCAAAACTTTGCCTGTTCCTACACCTATGTCAAATGCCTTGTGAAAAGGACCTGACTGTGAGAAAATAAAATCTACGTGTGACAAGTTAGGAGCTATTTCCAGTTCAGATGTAGATGGCAAGCAATTATACGTGAAGAATCTATATTGCAAAATGCTGGTTTCAAGTGGTGTAACTTAATATTATCGCGTTCTGAAGTCCTCCTGACATTCTTCGAATTGCTTTGCAAATAATGCTGACGATGGGAGTTATACAGTATTTACTTCAAGCTGCGAACGATCTTTCAGTAAACTGAAACTGTTCCTTTCATAACTCCGGGCCTCATCGATCAACAATAAGTCAGGAGGAAGGTTGTGTGATATAGCTTTGATGAGAATAGAAAGGGATGAAACAGCAAAAGCTTACTTTGATAAACTCATAGACGACTTTGCTTCGATAAAGGCACGGAAAGTGTTGTTTTGTTTTAATTAGCATTTTAGTGTAATTTAACCGTAAAAGGCTGGATATGTTTATGGAATCGTGTTTTTCGAACAGAAGTGATTGATGACTTACCGGTACATTGAAAAGTTTATTGCACAATTCATGTGTTTCGTTTTAAAAGAAATTGTCGCTTGCATTTGCAAGATGTTGTTTGATTTTTGTCAAGATATACAATTTTGTCAGGCAACACTATGTAGGCCTACGGACTACGATAACGTTATTATTTGAATGTTTTGATGTTCAACATAATAAAAATAAATGAGTATAGAAGTATCTTGTAGTCGTTATGGATAATTGATATGCTATTTGCTGAAAAGTTTAAAGCAAAAATAAACACAAATATTTTGCGTTTTAAAAAGTTTATTTTCTTTATGGTTTGCCTTTCGTAAAAATTGTGCCTATATTTAAATAATTAGAAAGGGCACACATTCAAATTTTGCCATGGGCGCCACTTTGCAGAGATACACCACTGCCTATGTTTCAAGATATTTTTCTGACTACGCGCCAGTGCTTGATGCCTGTTTGTCGCCTTTGATTCAGTAAAAACTTTGCTTGATGTTTGCCTAATGCAATGTTGACATATTTGAAAAACAACAATATTTTGGCATAAACAATAAAAATGAACCAATTTTATTCGTATCAGCATTTAAAATGAAGACACTGGCACGAAAGAAACTCCGTCTAATTCCTCAAAAGAGTCACAACAATGCACAAGATTATATACAGTATAATAAATACATACATTCTATTGGTCACTGAAAAATCAATCAATCGTTCCCATTGGCAGCTGGAAGTTGGACCATGTCAGGGATGTAGTGCTAACAAAAAGGTGTGGGAACGCATCCAAAAAATAGCCAGTTTGAAACAGCTTCAAATTCATTTTAAAACAAACCGTGAAAAATGTGTGGGAACGCCGTTCCCACGCGTTCCCGCCCCACAACACCCCTGAACCATATACTCTAGCATGCAGACGTTCTATCTTTTATCAGCACTCGCAGTTTTCAAAACTTCTTTTGGTACAACGAAAAACGAAAACATGAAATACCCAAGAAAAGAAATTTGAGCATAAACTGCCACAAAAGCTGCAGTTCTGACACCTGCCACATATCATAATAGATGAATAATAATATACATGGAGGCACTTGCAGTGTCAAGAGAAATACTAAAAATGCAGTCGTCGAGTTTTGGTGGAAAATTCAGAAACAATGTTTTCATTTGCCGCAACAGCTATTTCGTTTTTTTTCAAAACCTGATAAAACCAGCTGACATTTATACAGTCGCAGGGGCGTAACGAGGGGGGCACAATTCCCCGGGCGCCAAATCACTATGGGGGCGCCGAATCACTACGAGCAGCACCGAATGACTGCGCGGGCGCCAAAAAGTGCAAACATTGTCACAAGTATTTTCTTCAATACAGTACATTTGCTTCCTTAAGACCTCAAATTCGAACATGGGGGCGTCAAATTTGCTTCTTTTTCCGGGCGCTGTCTAACCTAGTTACGGCCCTGTACGGTCGTGTGTCAAGCACCTGCGATAAGGTGTGAGTATCCTCACCACACTGGAGAAGCTTGCTTAGCATGTGGCTGTCGAAACTCCTACAGTTAAGCCCGCGCTCAGCAGCAAGTACATGGTGGGAAAAGCTGCTTCATACTTCCAAAACCATTTGAAAAACTGGTCCAAATTCATACGGATGTTTTCATTCAAAAACACACCAGGACGCTTTGACGAGACAATGCTTTTCACAATAGCTGTTTCAGCATCGAGAAGATCTTCACTGTTACTTTTGGTAGTTGATTTGACTAAAGAACAAAGAGTTTGTAATTCTTCCTTGTCGAGAAAGCAATTCGATGTTGGTAAACGAGCACGCAAAGATTTGATGAGCAGGTCCCCGACAAGGGGGGGGCAATGGGCAATTCTTTTGGTGAAAAGAAGGAATAGCTAATGGTCTTTCACGAATGAACCTGAAGTTAGATTTAGGTTTAGGTTTTAGATTTTGGTTAAGGTTAGACCTACCATACGTCCCGGTTTGGCAGGGACTGTCCCGGTTTAAACGTCTGTCCCGGTGGCCGTGACTGTCCCGGTGGCCGGGACTGTCCCGGTTAACAAGATGTCCCGGAACTTAGTGAAATTTTCAAAATTAACTCCAGCCTGATGATGCATTGTTATGAAATAATTCCGTCGTGAAAGGCTTGACTTTGCTTTAACCCGTGGCTTACTTTACTACCGTAATTAATTAAATTGTGTTAGAGTGATATGGACCGTTGTGCCTAAAATAAACATTAATAATAAAAATAATAATAATAATAATAATAATACAGGAATTGCCATCGCTCAATGGCCATTTGGGGGGGAGGCACTTTTCGACTCGCCCCGGGCCGGTACTTCCCCATGTCGGGGCCCTGTTGATGAGAGACATATTAACTTCCAAATACCGGTGGCTGAATTCGCTCTGAATAATATCAATGATTTCAAATTAAGATGCTTTCAAATTCAAACTCTCACGTTCATTGTGAATTCCGAGGTGTTTGGTTATGAATGACGTCCTCTCTGAACCGAGATGAAACTGACTTTTTTCGCTTGTTCAGAGGGTAGGATGTGGTTTCGCTTGTTTAGAGAGCGGGATAACTGTAGCTTGCTCGCACCACACACTAAGTACGGAATACATGCTAGCTGCATTTTATGCTGACTTATGCTAGTCAGCGCTACAGTGATCTACACACATGCTGAAGCATTTCTACGTCAGAATTCCCTAACCTTTTTTGATCAACTTCTAATTCACATACATTATCCTAGTGGGTTTGACTATTACAAGAAGTACTGTTTGACTACAAGCAAGCCTAACACCAGTCCAATGTTCCCTCTAAGGTGCGCAGCTGCGCAGCACTGTACCACCAAATCATTTGCGCAGTGAAATCTGATTCTCGTACACGTGCAACATTCCAAAACGTTGGAAAAGCAAGAAAACAAGGAGAAGCTATTTGAAATAAATGCGTAGGCCCTACTTTATTCGTATTTTCATAAAAATTTATGCTTATCCTAAATTATAATAATTCACGGAATTTGTAATTCTTTCAGAATTCTGGCAACTCAGCCTGAGTTGCTAGAATTTTCTTAGAGAGAAAGCTGGCTAAGACTTTATATTATAGCATTACCATAGCCAGCTTGCTAGTGCCATGGAGTTGTTCGCGCTAACAGAGAGACTGCAGAAACGGTTTCGAAAGACTGTCCAGTGACTCACAAATCGATATTGTTACCAGTGTGGACATTCCTTAATATCATTTATTTTGAAACAATGAGGTTGCCTTTTAACGCAACGTGTGGTGATGTTGCGAGTTGGCGTAACGATCAAACAGATTGAAAACAAGCCTTTGCAAAATTAGTTAATTTTTCGAGTTTGAATCATTTGGGGGGCACAAAAAATTTTGGGGTGCACTGCCCCCGAATGTCCCCCGTGGCTACGGGCCTGACAATGACGGTGAACCTAAATCGCAAGTTAGGCTACAAAGTTCCCAGAAGAAAATTGAAATTTTTCAAAGACACATATTGTCAACAGCATTCTGTCATTCTGCTAATGTCGGAATGAGAACGAATGTTTTTCGCGAAGAGGCAGTTGCAGAACACAAATTGGAAGAATACTAAAATAAATTGTAAAAGGCTACTGGAGGAGTTCCAAGAAAGATTTGACCCATTTCCAAGAGTTAAAACCATGCTTTGCATTCCTTGTAAATCCATTCAGTGTTAATGTAGTCGGTGATGGCTGTCCAGTTCACCAACCGTTTGTCACAAACTTGAGCGCTGTAGAAATTAAACTGGCCGAAATGCAAGAAACTCAGGCTCTAAAAGCATTTTAGTAAATGCCACTCTACACTTAATTTCTGGCAACAGGTTCCGGCAAGTAAATATCCAGAATCTAAAAGACCAACGTACAACTTATTTCGGTGTAGGTCTATAGCACACCATACAGTATTGCTGTGAATTTTTTCTCTGTAATGAAGTTCGTAAAATGAAACCAGTGTGCAACCCTACTGAAAAATGAACAACTGGGAGAATTAATTCGCACAGCTACACCGTACTGTTCAGGTTTTCGGGGACTAGAAAATCAAACAACAACTTAACATTGACAATCACACCGTTTAATGTAAAACTTGCATTCTTTACCGCATCAATTGTATTCATAGGCATACGGGAAGGCATTTTACTGGGGGGGCAGAACAAAATTGCCCTGAAAATAACAATTTGTCCTGAAAATAACAATTTGCCCTAAAAATAAACAATCTGCCCTGAAACTAACTTTTTAGCTTAATCCGAATGGGGCCTGAAACCTTATGTAAATCTGTTTTACGCAGTTGAAATCGTGTATAACGGCTTCCTCTGTAACGTTAATTCGCCCATAACGTTACATTTTGTTTGATCGCGATGGCATCTTTTATATGCATTTCAAATCGCTTATAATGTCAATTCGGCAATTACGTTCTTTATGCAATCCCCTAGAGATGACGTTATAGGCAAATTCTATAGTTACCTTGCTTGTTAACTCAAGGGGTTGAAGTTCCATGCGTGTTGTGTTCTCCCAGGCAAGAAATTTTACGGTAATTGCTTTTACTGATGCAAATATGCACGCGACTTCGATGACGCAACGCAATGTTTTAAAAGCGAGGGTCCCGGATCGTATGGTCTGACTCCGTAAACCTGCCTGTGTTATCGCTGCTGTGCGCTTGAGCAAGGCACTTAAAGACGCGCACTTAAAGGAGCCAA
>Ga0210059_1007274_pt1 | contig 17627 bp, 11 predicted proteins | sample Ectturendosymbi2_FD_188042 | JGI IMG/M metagenome (GOLD analysis project Ga0210059, IMG submission 188042) | Ecteinascidia turbinata endosymbiont from Florida, USA - Sample 2 (SPAdes) (version 2) | ecosystem: Host-associated > Tunicates > Ascidians > Unclassified | place: Key West, Florida... | reverse complement strand
AACTACTTCACTTATGACGTCACTCACAAAAAACCCGCACCCCCCAGGCAAAATTTGTTTTTTCGAGTGGAATCTACTAGACTGGCCGATCCGTTTGAGCCCTTGAACAGCTCTCTAGTGCAATCGGCGGAGTAGCTAGGGCGTTGGTAAGTCAACCGAAAACTGCTGTTTTTTTTGCGAAAATCGCCAAAACCACCCAGACGCTAAGGAGTTAAAAAAATTATATATTTTTGTCATTTCGCATTGGCACCAGTTCTTCTGCTTGTTTCACGAAGGTCTTGCAGATTACATCCAAAGAAACTCTACTCGAGTCGCAAATCAAAGTTGTGACTTCGATCGAATCATTATATCTTTGTAGCAGTGGGTGAACACCTAAGCTTCAAGTTCCGAAATCAAACAGCCGAAATTAAATAAAAAGGTAAAATCATTTGAGCTTCAACGCACGCACTGGCGATTCTTGAATAAAAAAAATGAGGAGACCACTGCAGGACAGGGGAAGAAGTGGGGGAGGAAACAAAATTTATACCGTGCATGGTGATTTTTCGTTGTTTTCAAGATTAATTTGCCATGATCAACCCTACCAAACCCAACATAGCCTGATGAATATCGTTAAATATGACCTAGCTAGTGTCGGATTAAGGTTGCACCGGGTCTGTAACATATTAACAGCACGGGGCCCCAAGTGAAATATAGCCTACACTTGAACAAGTGAGCAACAGCAACTGTTAAATGATAAATTCTGTGGGCATCCATGTGACTAACATTAGACACTACTGAATTTCGTATGTACGAAAAACCTGGTTCAAAATAGCAACTGGTGGACATTATGGGCTTACCAAAACCGTATATACGGTTGCCAAAACCGTATAAACTTGGAATTCCTCACCCCACATCACTCTGCGATGAACCGCGGTTTTGGTGGCTGGGTTTCCTCTTTAATTATCCTTTATTATGATCATGTTTCAGCCAAGGGAAGCCATTTTCTCGTCTGTGTGCGTTGTATTCAAGAAGTCCAGCGGCAAGCACACCCTTTGCAGGGAAATCTCGCTTTGTTCCAGCTAGCCTTCCTGTTGGCCGTGTGGCGTCGTGATTCGCCACATATAAAGTTGAATTCTTACCAGCAATGGCAAAGACTATACCTAGTCGAGTTGGGAAAAATGCATTATTGCTGTTGCGCGGAGGGTCGCAGGTTCGACCTTCTCTTTAGGTGGCTCAACGTGACACAGCTTTGTGACTGCAACACATGTGATTGAAGATATTCGTAAACCGAAAAGTAACTGATTGCATTGTATTCAGCTTTAGCCGCCAATATAAATCATTATAAGTACACAGGTACAGTGGCATATGCAGAAAATTTCCTAGGGGGAGGGCAAAGTTTCGTCACAATCGTGTGACGTCACAAATCAACTTGAGAGGAAGTGCTGTAGGCACGACCATTCAAGGGGTCCAGGGGCATGCCCTCGGAAAATTTTGCAAAATTGCACCTAAAAATATGCATTTTTGTGCATTCTGGAAGCAAGTTTTAGTATAATGCTTTTACGAGACTTATTAACCGGTGAGACAGAAAACTGAACTTTTGTTGTCTGAGGCTCATGAAATAAACCTATATGCGTGCTTGGATGTTATAAGTTTTAGACATGTATCACTTATCGGAGACGCTTACTGAAGTTTGTGGGCTCAAATCTCACGCCAGCCGAAGCCTTTCTCTGGTGTTCATTGTTACCTGTGTTAAGTTACTTAACAGGCACGTGTGAAGCAATTTTGTCAGTGAAAGAATGAAATCGTAAAATGAAAATCAAACAGAGGAAACATACAGTAGTCATAAAAAATTTACGCAGTGCGTATATCAGTGTCCAGAAAACAGTCAGTTTAATTTAAATTGAGGCCCTTTCCCCAATAGTTACGCCACTGCCGAACACTGTTTATACATTTTTTTATTTGTAAGGTCTGAGGGGGGCATGGCACAGTGCCCTACCCTCCGTACGCTAGTGCACAGGTACATCAACAACAAAATATACGTGGGGCAGGGACACCGAAAAACCCTAAGGTTATCTTGTCAAGGTGTCCCAAAAAATTGTGTAAAATAGCCTACTATAACCAGTAGTATGTGGCTATCATCTAATCAAATGTTGAAAACAAAAGAAAAAAAAGATTATTCGATATACCACATAACAATACAGACTAGAGATATTGTAGTACAGGCAGGGACCGAGTTTGGTAAAAAACTTTGGGGTAGACAAACCTTATTGTTTGCATTTCCATGACGTCACCATGTTCACCCAACCGTAGTACGGCCTTTTTGTAAAAGTGGCTAAATTGGAGGCACATTATAGAATTGACACCTGGCTACGCCCATCTTGGTGGTATAGCAACTAGTAGTGTATACAAGTATACAACAGTGCTATATCTAGCACTTAGCACCGCAATTAACATGAAAATATTAATTCCGAGAGCTTAAATAGACACAATTATGCTCAAAAATTGTGATAATCAGTTAAAATTTGGTCAGTTTCGATAAATATGATGTACTGCTACTAATAATTACCACATAGATCAAATCAAAAGCAAAGCACAAGATCTTTTGGTAAATCCCTCGCAGTGGAACCAGGCACATAGTGAGAATTTTTATTAGGGCTGGGAAAAACAACAACCGAGTTTCAACATTTAAATATTTTTGATGCTCCTTGTTTTCAAAGCATCATCCATGAAACGTACATATTTCATTGAATTGAAAAGTTTTAAAAGTTTTGATATTAAAGTTCCAAGATTCTACTTTGCATCAATGCCACTATTTGCTCATAAACCTTTGTTGCAAAGCGCTGGTAAACCTCTCAATGCCCAATATTGCACTTGAGCAAGAAGTCATCGCGGCCGCCATGACAATTGGGCTTATATTTTACACGCTTATGATGTACACCAACACAGCACGTTCAACCGAAGCCGAGCAGCGATATTGCTCTGAGGCATTGACATCGGAAGTAGGCCTTCTACAAAACTTTCGCGCATATAAGAAGTGGATCCCTAGAGTCTTTCAACGCGTTTCAAAAATGTTTGTATTTTTGATAATCCATAACATTTTTTGGCTATGTTCAACCCAGCGCCGGATTTAGGGGGGCCCAAGGGGGCCAGGGCCCCCCACCATGTTCTGTATTTAGCCATATGTGCGATATGTGCGTGCCACTTAGTTATTTTTAGGGAGAAAGGTTTGTTTGTAAACGCTATCAATTATATCGGTCGGCCAAACAGCAGCATTTCACTTGAAGAATATTTGATATTGTTACGAAACAACTATTACACTTATTGGTTTCCTGAAAACCGGTCAGGTGTCTGAATCTAGTGAATGCAAGGCCAAGCCACGTATAACTCACCTTAACTTACGACTCAACTCGTTTCTGGAAGATTTTGTGTCTGCTGTGCTCAGATTTGCACAGGTCGCACGGGGTGCAGAAATGCGGTCATGCACTTGCGCCGCGTGACTAAAAACTAAATTATTTTGAAGCTGGTTGAATTACCTGTGGTTGCATTTACACAGTTCGCAAATAAGAGTGAAAGGACAATAGTGACTTTGTGGATATTAATTACCAAAAAATTATTTCTCGTGGCTATCACGTTTTCGCAGCTTGCCAAGGATGCTTCAATTGTACCCAGCTTCAATTCATACTTCATGTCCATCGAGAGGCCAACTGTTGTTCTGAAACGTTTTTTTCGAAATTATTTGAGCGAATTATGTTCACGTGACATTTGTAATCATTTGTGGTTGCTTTTATTAAGCAAGTTCAGAATATTGAGAAGTCAAAAGCATCAGTTGTTGAGGTTGTATCGTGTTTCACCACTGTGATGGCAAGGATTCAAAAGAGACAATCAGATGTTCATATCAAGCTAAGTTAAATTAGCACTAAGGAAAATCAGGGAAGGCAAGGATCATAACTGTGATTCATTCATGTTAGATGTATCTGTATTGTACAAGTCTTGTATTTCACATTTGGCTAAATGGACCACTTTATTTACTGAAGTTAAATGCTTTGACTAGATTCCTCCGGTGGCAAACAACTAATTGGGAAAAGGATGTAACATGTGAGTAGTATCTGCTTGATAGAAACGTTTCTATTGATGAAGCTGCAGTACATTGTTTGACCAATACCAAAATTTGTTTGAGCTCGTGCAAAACCAGCATCAGCCAAATAAAATTTTTTGTAACATGATGGGAGATGATAGATGGACAAAATATTTTGCAACTTGCAAAACCATTAAACGCTTCAAGAACTGATAAAGATTGCCCAGTTTTACTTCAACATTATGGCTTCAACGTTATACGTAAGCTAATATGGAACGATTTTTTCCTTGATGCAGCCACAAACCATAAAGAAAGAGAAACCTTTCTGGATGAACCAATTTCTGGTCTAAAGTTGCAGAAATGAGCACGGATCAGGACTGGATCGGACTGGATCAGAATTGAAGCCAATTTTGGCCGGATCAGGACTGGATCGGACTGCAATTTTGTTCAAAATTGGCGGATCAGGACTGGATCGGACTGAGAAAATTTTTGTTGTTTTACTGTGATTATTCTGAAAATATCAAAAATTTTAGTTGTGATCCGATTTCACAGGTTTGCTAAATGGTAGTGTATATTTTGCCATCAAATGCAAAAACTCTGCTGGGACTATTTTGCAATTCGAACTGTATCCACCGTTGTTCACACATAACGTTTTAACGTCAGAATTTTAGTAGCAACGTGAACATAGTTGAGTGGTTAGTGTCTACGCCTGCTGTGCTATTGTTCGTTGGTTCTCCTCTCACCATTTCCTTTGGCTTAGCTTGTAGAGGTTACACCTTTGATAGGAGTGCTTTTAATGTACTTTTTCAAAAAGTTTAGGGTTTATGTTTAGGGTGTATGTTTAAGTGTCGGTTTAGGGTTTACCTTTAGGTTTTAAGTTCAACTTTTAGGTTCAGGTTTTGGGTTTGTTTGAATTTTGGGTTTAGGTTTAAATTTTGGTTTTAGGTTTGTCAGTGTCTATTTTGCCGCCAGGATGGCAGCAACAAAAGGCTTGGTAGAAAGTAAGTAAATATAACTAAAAGATAAACCTACAACCTAACCCTAACCGTAACCCTAAGCTGACCCTAATCCTAACCCTAACCTATCCCTAAGCTAACACTAAGCTAACCGAGTGCTAAGCTAACACTAACCTAACCCTAACCTAACACTAAGCTAACGCTACGTGACACCTAAACGGAGCCTGGAAAAAAGCAAAGAAAAAAAAAACGAAAGTCAGGAAAGTGAGAGTCGAACCGCAAACCATTCGCATAGCAGCCGTAGCACCTAACCATTACACCATGAGCAGGACAGCGTTTTCTTGACAAAGTGACCTTTTTATTTGTATTGCGCCATGCCACGAGACCGAATCATCGACTGCCAGCACAACAGCTCCAGCCAATCTGTTGCCGTCAGAATATGGCCGGTAAAATAGACACTACCTTTTGGTTTAGAGTTTTAGGTCATGTAACAAGGACCTTATGCTAATCCAAGTGTATTGTCATTGTCACTTGACCAATCCAAGCCATTGGACTCTACTAACGGCAAAATAACTCCAGCAGTGCTTTTTCCTCTGATGCCTAATAAACACTTTCTTGTTAAATTTTGGAAATGCTGAAAGGCTGTGTTGTTTATTTTGCCTCATGGGACAAAGGCACTGCTGGAAGTATTTTGCCTTAAACCAATCGTAATTGGTGAAAGGCAAAATAGCTCGAGTAGTTCTTTTGCCTCATGAGGCAAAATAAAAATACATGATTTTACATTGACAGTTCAGGACTGGATCGGACTGATGATTTTCAAAAATTCTGCGGATCAGGACTGGATCGGATTCAATTTTATCGGATCAGGACTGGACTCGGATTGAAAAATTTCACAGTCCGCTCATCTCTGCAAAGTTGGCGTGCAATTTAAAACATCTTTTATGCAAACAGTTTCATAAAAGTGTAAAAGGCGATTCTATATTTTAGCAAATTAAAAAATCTGTAAAATATCCTTGGGCTAAATAGGTTAAGTAAAAAAAATTTTGTTTCGTGTGTTTTGAATGAAGCATTGTCTACACAACTGGACGTTTTACTTCAATGCTTAAAACTAATCAATAGGCCTATTTGTTATTTGACTTGTTAAGTGTAGAATACACTCAAGTAAGTGACAGTCACAAATTGTCCTCCCTTTTTGCGCTGAAAATAAGGCAGCCCTATTGAGCTTATTGACAAATAAACATGGACAGAAAAAAGAGATCACCCCCTTTTTTCGAGTGCAGAGCTTATCCAAGTGGTTCTAAAAAACATTAAAAAGCAAAAGAATCAAAAATGAAAGAGGAAGAAGTTGCAGATAAGTCAAGAAACATTCAAGTTATTATGTCACAGTGGGAGTGAAGCCCAGCGGAGACATTTCTGCGGAACTTGCAAGAGGACGGAAAATCGAAGAACATGTTGTTACAGACTTAGATGTACGTAACGATGAAAATAGACCTGTTTAACCAGCGGTGCAGTAGCAGAAGAACGTCAAGAAGTATAACCGAAAAACACGATAGATGAGTTGTCTGACGCTATCACTGGATGCAAAGATATCGGTCTTTGGTGATCCAATATACCGGAAAAAATGCGGGAATATTAGTTGTAAAACGAAAATTTATTTTTGCAACATGATTTTCCACAACACAGAAAAGACAGAAACTCGTCACGGAAATGCACCACAAATCTTATTAGGCGCTAGAACCACAACGCCGAATGCGTTGAAAGAAGCTGGCTTTGTTTTTCTCCTTCACAAACTTTTGTTTATTATTTCACGTGTAGACTGATGTGTGTGGATACGACTAAATGTGCGCATTTCCTTATTACAAAAGGAATCTGTGACTGGAAACACGCTGAGGAGCCACGAGCAATCAATGGAACATAAAGATGCCACGATTACGTTTAGTCGCAGATATAATTAATCACTATGACGAATTGATGCAGAGCTAGCTAGTGTAACATTCAAGTTATGTTATTTAGAACAGTTCCTCGAGAGCACTGGTTAATTTAACAGGAACATGTCCTAGGCACGCCCAAATTTATAATTAAGAAACCTGGACCCGCCCTTTGTCGTTCGACTTTGCCCTCAGTTTTTAACACAAGGCAAAATTGTATTCACTTATGGTTTTATTAAATCAGCTTTAAGCACTGTGCATTTATTCTCACATCTGTCAGAAATTATTTCGAAATAACAGGGGTTAATGCAAGTATCATAGATTAAAGCACGTAACGAACATTACTGCCAACAACAGGGGTTTATCAAGAGTTCACTTCTTTCATAGGAGAGAGAGAGTAACCCATACATACTGTCACAAATTCAATAGGTCTCAGTCTAACAGACTACCTGTAGACTGTTCAAGCTTGGTTATGCCCACAGCTTATCTAACAAGTTAAGACCACGGCTTAACTTGCTGTTTCTCTGAGGAGGGTCAGATGAAGAACCTGGCGAATGCACGGGTATTTAGCGCCGCTCCGGCTCCTCGACTCTCATTGGCTGATTTTCACGTCTCGAAACGTCACTCTTGTTTTCGACGAATCACGTTCGATAATGGTTTTCCGGCGGTACCGTAGGCTCCGCCTACCTTTCTTGCCGTAATCCGAAATGCTTTCCGTTGTGGTTCGTTTTTGTCCGTTTAAATCGTGAATATCGTTTATAAATTTATACGGATTGTTATTGTAAATAATTTCTATAATGTTTTGAGTTACTCTCTTCCTAATTGTGACTTGCGATTACATGTGGAGTATAAATACACAAGGATTCAAATAAATACACAATACAACGTCCTTGTAAACTAAGTGTTTTTAGTTGTTACTTTGTTCCAACTTCATTTTCCTGGAATTCCGTTCATTCGATGATGCGACTTTTTGGTGTTTCAATATTCGTACCAATCATTGTTATTTCATATAACCATTGACAAGCTTCTAAGTTGCTCTCTTGGCTGCTTTTGAAGTCTTCGTTTGTTTGTGTTTCAGATTCACGAGACGTTTCATGTTGAGGATGCAACGCGAACTCAACACTAGTCAGGTCAATCAATGCCAACAATTATTCGAAATCGCTTCTGCAAAGTGTGGTTTCGGTCGTAAAATTTATTGCTGAGCGAGGACTGACGTTTAGACATGATGAAAACGTTGGATCGCCCAGAAAGTTTTTTCAAACAAAATTTCAAAAAAAGAAAATACGATGCCTCTGATGATCTGATTTGCAACAGTTCCACAAATCGCTAATCATTGCCAATTATCATGTTGCATCATAAAGTTTTGTTGCAGTTGAGTTAACAAATGTGACGTCACAATAATATGTCATAAATATTAATGATCTGTGGAAATACTAGTGACTTCATCGGCCATCTCCTACCTAAAGATTCTATATCCGATCCGTACATGGGGCCTCTCACCACGCCTGGGCCCAGGGCCCCCCACCATCTAAATCCGGCGCTGGTTCAACCTATTCCATAAAACCTTTGTAGCTACTTTAAACTTACTTCATTATAAATTGTTTGATGAGACTTTGCTCAATTTAATTGACTTAATTGAAATATAAGGTGGAATTAAACTGCAAACGCAATAGTAAACCCAGTATTGCAAAACTTATTGACCGCGCTCAGCTGCAGGTAAAGATAGTTTAGCACTGCACGTAATTAAATTTGTATAAATCACGGGCTTCTTGAAAATACAATAACTTCTCTGCCGAATTTGAAGCCCTAATGCGAAAAAATTCAAATTTAGTTTCATTTTAGTCACATGCACTTTGCCAATAAGACAGATTGCAAGCTCAAGGGTGGATATTAGGGAAGGATGAGGCAGTCGCCTCGGGCCCCTCTTTTTCAGAGATACCGTGCCCCCCTTGAGAGCTTTGCACCATTGTTTAGTTAAAAAGTTATGTACCACTCTAGAGCCACATTTGAAGAAGCTCTGAAGCAAGCCATATGTTTTTCAAAATAAAGCAAAAATTATGAGAAAATGTGCTATAGGAGGCAGCTTTCAATTGTGTAGCTGCAAAACTTTACAAAATTTTGTTGCTTTCGTATGTATCTTATGCTCTTGAATTTAGTTCATAAATTGAAATGTGAAACAAATTTAACTCTTTTATCCACGTAATCCCACATCTACCTTTCGCAGCGTCGATGTTTTGGGACCCTTTCTGAGAGCTTACCCCTAAATTTTCATATGCACCCCTGTGTAAGTTATCTCAGTATCTGTAAGTAATGGCAGTGTCAATTCGCTCAGCCCTTGCAAAATGAAAAGCATCTTGCTACCTACGTTAGAGTTTGCTGCTGACTCTTCTCGTTGCAGTTAAATGATTTTAAATAATTCACTGTAGGATAGGGTGGCAATTAACATCAAATGAAAGTTGAAACATTGGGCTTATGAACAGCAGGTCGGAGTGTAATATCTTGAAAATATTGATTTTTTACTCGCCGGAAAGGCAAAGGGAAATCATTGATGAAAACGTTAAGGTTCCACATAATTGTGATTGAACCGTCACAATACATGTCATCACAAATAAATATCTAGAATGAATGTTATTGCTGCTAAACAGTGACTATGTCGCAATGAAAAAGACTTTGAAACTGAATCGCTTCTTAGCCAAGGTTTGAGCTTCAAGACACATAAAATTTATATCACGGCCATATTCACGCATCTAGTTTTAGAACTGTGCAACAATAAAAATCTACGTGATTGATTTAACGCTACACTGACGCTGGAAACAAGGATAGGTTATATTTGTAACAGATTTTTTAAGGCGTTTTAGTTTCAAATTTCAAATCGGGTCCCTAGAATCAGAAAAAATTATCATCGGGTCCCTAGAATCAGAGAAAATCGGGTCCCTAGAATCAAAGAAATCGGGTACCTACAGGTCCATACCGGGTACCTAACATTTTCGTTAAAAAAAACTGTTTGTGACATCCACGATTATCAGAGAGCAATTTGCGATGGTCTTGAAATGAAGCTTACATAACCATCAGGTGGGATACAGCAAGCTGATGCGCCAAAAGCAGCTGCGAAAAGCGTTACTCCAATTGTTTTTACTTGCGGTCATTGATTATAATTACGAAAGGTCAGATACACGTTTGTGTTCTACTAAAATCTGAAGTAGGATAGGTTCCTTGAGGCAGTTTCGCTGATTTGCACTGAAGTATTTCTTTGGCTTATAATTCAAATATTTTATTGACCTGAAAACTTTGGAATTGGGGGTGGCATTCCCCCATTGTCCCCCACAGCTACGCGCCTGGTGGCAACCGTATTCTGATTGCAGGCTACAGACCAGCGCAGAAATTCTTGATTGAGCGAAGTTCATGTGCACACCGATTCGGTAATTCAAATTAACTAACACAATTCTCAACAATTGTGAGAATTCAGTTTACATAAGAAATCTGTAGCCTATACCGTGTCTACAGATAATCCAGTGCTCATTTTTCTCATTTATTCGCTGGTTTTATGCTGGGGAAACGTTTCCAACAGTAATGTAACCATGAAATTTGCACAACTACATTATGTTTTATCACAAAATGTTGGGGGGACAAAAGATATTATGTTCCCCACTGTCCAAAAGTTGGGAAGGACATGTCCCCCCGTCACACCCATATACTTAGTCCCTGAATACAGGTCATATTTTGGCACCAATTGTGAGGAAAAAGAAATAACAGCATAAAAACATGACAGATACATTATGAGTAGTTTGTTTGAAATAAACAAGTATCATGTAACTGACGACGTTGAGAAAGTAAACTAAATTGTCCTAGATAAATACAAAATGCGGTTTATTGCAAAAAGTCAAGCTTGTTGTGTACCATAGAGTGTGATAGGAAACTTTTTATAATTTTTGGAGAATCTACCATATGAGAAATTTTTGAACTCTTGTGGTATGCTAGACCATGCCACTAATCCTTGATATGTTAGATTTATTTTTCCCAGAGAAGAGCCAACTCTGTGGACAAAGTAATTTTGGTTGGCAGCTGATCTAGTGAAATGACAATGAGTTTCTGTAATTTATGAAAGAAGCTATTGTATGATTGTGGTAATGTACCGGTATTGTTATGAAATTTGTACATTAATTTAGATTGCTCTCATTGAAAGCCTATATATCTTTCATTAAAAAAAAACAGTTGTTTATACAATGGAGTTACGTGACATTTGAACTTAGCCTTCTCAGTGTGAGAGCGCGCAAAACATTATTATGGATATTATTAAGAGGTTAAAGCACAGAATCACAAGTTGTTCCATAGGATATGATGCAATATTGGAGATGACTATATGTGAAACAGTAATAGATTATTCTTAAAGCATTAATTGGTACAAAGTTTCGAATTTTATATATCATACTTGAAGCAAACGATAGCTTAGATTTTAAGTATTTGACATGAAAGGTCCAATTCAGAGATTCACCTAACAAAATACCTAAGTATTTCACAGACTTTTTCCAGTGTATCACAACATTATTAATGTGAATTTTGAAACTCCTTTTTTCTTCTTCAGCTTTATTAAATGATTTTCCCATTAGAAACTACATGGATTTCGCATAATTTATAGATAATTTATTGAGACGCGTCCATTCATCTACTTTTATTAGTTCATTACTTACCATTAGTTTTAATTCTTTTAAATCACCATGCCAAACATAAATATGTGTCATCAGCATATAGTTCAGTACTGAATGAAGGACATTTGGGAAAGTCATTTACATACATGATAAAAAATAATGAGCCAAGAGTGGAACCCTGTGGAACGCCACATGTAATTTTATTAATTTTAGATGCCACGTTTTGCACAAACGTGAACTGTCTACGATTTCACAAGTAGCTTTTCATTAACATCAGCGGTATGCCTCTAATTCCAAAATTCATTTCCATTTTTCAAAAATAAGATTTCACGATCAACAGTATCAAATGCTTTCGAGCAGTCTGCAAATAGCAAACAAGTGTGCAGTCTTTAATCGTGATTGGCTGAAAGCTTAGAATAAATATCTTCCACTGCCAAGGCCGTTGAAGAATTTGATCGAAATCCATACTGATGTTCAGACAACAAACCAAAATCTTTCAGGTAACAATATATTTTGTAATGCAGCAATTTTTCAAAAATTTTGTTAAATTGTGGTAGTAAGGAGATCGATGTATAATTACCGCATATTGTTGAGTCTCCTGATTTATGTAAGGGTACAATCTGAGCTTCCTTTAAATCACTGGGATATATGCCTTCTGTAATGAATCTGTTGAAAATATGAGTTAAAAAAGATGTCACTACAGAGTTAGATAAGTTGAGGAATTTAGTTGGAGTGTCACCATGGCGAATGGCCTTCAAAGAGAACTGCGCGGTTTTTAACACCCCATCATACAGCAAACCTCGATTAATCCAGACACGGTTAATCTGGATCTTCATCAAAACTGGATAAAATCTGCTCTTTTCACATCGCGTAAGTATATTTATTGTTGTTTAAATATCTACAACTTGAGAGAGTTTTTCATCAAATTCTTTATGATTTGGAGCTGGATGTCTGTACACAACACCAATAGCACATTTAGTGTTGTGCAGCTATATTTCTATCCAGAGATTTTTACAATCAGATCTATCTATGCCAAAATTAGTTAATGTGTTAAAATCAACACTCTCTTTTATATAAAAGCCAACACCACCAGCATTTGTCTCTGTGCCAGCATGCACAAAGTTATATTCATAAATGTTAACATTATATCCTAAATTGGCTGGTGTTGTTGATCTTAACTTTGTCTCAGATATGGCAATAATGTCAGGAGAGTGATATAGTTGTTAAATAAAAGCCTCTAAAAGAGGAAGATTTTTAGCTAAACTTCTTCTATTTATATGGACAATAGAAAGTGCATTCTTGCAGCATGATTGAAAAATGTTGGATGTTTCCAACATATTATAGTATCTGCAATCACTGGAGAACTCATCATGTAAAATTTCATTGGGGTTGATGTTATGTGAAATTCCTGCATAATGAGATTCTGCACACATTGAGCAGTGGTATGTGACATCACTATTGCTCAACAATTGTGAATTTGATGTTCATGAACTTGTACATTTTGTATTAAAACACTTTTAACAATAGACACAGATTACTGAATCAATATCACACAAAACATTGCAAACAGTACAAATGAAAACATACTCTCAAATGCTATCAGGTATTCAGCATTCTAACAGTCACTAAACCCTGCTTAGATTTGAGCAGCGATGCCATATTTATACAGGTCTTTATTATTTTGGATGATAATAGTTTGACTTGCATCATCTTTTCTTAGATATGTTAGTCAATTTTTAGTCCATATATATTTATATTTATATCCAACTTTTTTCTTGAAGTCATTGCATTTTTTGAAACGTTCCCTATTTTGTTTAGTCAGACTTTCATTAATAAACACTTGGAGTGAAGCATTTGCAACTTTGAGTTTTATTCTTTTACTATAAATGCTATCTCTTACCTTGCGGCTAAGAAATTTCACAATGATATTGGGATTAGGATGGGTTGGGGTTGAAGGTGCCATACGATGAGAGATGCTGATATCACTAGGATGTAGTGTAACTCCAATTTTGTTGGCCACTTGCACAATTAGTTGATCAGTATTTTTATTTTTTTCATAATCTTCTGCTATACTGTTCTAGTTCATTTATATCATTTTCCATTTTTTCAGATCTTGTTTGTAAATCCAGCACGACACTTTTCAAGTTATTGTTTTCCTCTTGCAGATTGTGAGAAGTCAGTAATTGTTTCCAGTTTTTTCTTCATATCTTCGTATTTTTCACATAGAAAATATTGGCTTAGTCTTATTCCTTTTATTTCTTCAAGCATTGCTGTCAACTTATCATCTATGTGATTTTGCAGAGCATTAACTGCTTTTTCCATTTTTTCAGATAGTGTATCCAGGGTCAGCCTTTTTCCTGACTCAGTCATTGTGCTTTTTCTTGGGTTGTGGTGTCTTTCAGTACAAGTGCAGAATTGCCAAACAGACATAAACTTTCAATAACAAAACTTTGGTGAACTGGATCAATCAGTAAGCAAGCTAACCACCAGAAGCGAGCAATTAAAAAATTTATATCATGACATCTTAACTCAGCTTATCACACTTTCCCCTCTGTGTTTTGAGCAACCACTTTGGTGAACTGGATGCGTGGCGCGAACAAGCAATAATCTTTTTTTCAAGTTGAAACAAATTTTCATGAATCATGCATTTGCCTTGATCAGAAAGCAAACATCATGTGTCCCTCCAGAGTGCTTTTCCTAGTACAAGTAGTAAGCATCCTTTGAAAACATGTTAAGATAATGCTTTGTCATTTTGATTTTACTTTCATCAGTCCAAACTGCCATCAGATCTTTCATTCCAGCCATTGTGTATGGTATGTCTGACTGAAGGAAAAACTGTTTAATTATGGCTATAGTTGCTGCACTTATAATTTTGTTTTCCTTTTGCCTTACTTTGTTTTCACTTAAACCAAGTTCTCCTGCTATAGCAAAAACTACGGATTTCTTTTTCCTTGGAGAATTTGGTAGGGATTTCTTTGTTATCTTATAAGCTTTTCCAAATGATTACCTGGATTTATATTGTGTTGATGCTTCAGGAATATGTGAACATGGAATTATCTGCATGTCTGTCTTCAAGTTTATTTTTCAATTGCCTACTTTTGCGCTTCTTTTCAGAATTTTTTCTTTTGTAGAGTAATAGTAAATCATGGCCGCTCATTTTATCTAATCTTTTTTTCCCCATTCTCAACCCTTCTGTTTTCTAGAGCTTGTTCCTTCGTATACTGAGCTTTGAATCCACAATTAATTGCTGCTTTCATTTTCTTTCTTGCTCTTTCATCCCTTTTCCTTTCAGCACATGACTTTGCAAATTTGCTCATTCTTTTAATTGCCTAAACTGATCTACCTACAGAAATAAACATGTGTTCAGCAGTCAAGTGCTTTCTAGAATAAATAATGGGCATTATTATGTCACAAAAAGCTTTCTTGGAAGAACAAAGCCAATAGTGGCACCAAAAGAAATTACAGTGTCACACTTGCGGTTCTAATTACCAATCAATAATATGGAACAATTTTCGCTGTGAATTGCTATATATAATTTTTAGCTGTGAATTGGCTATAGATGCAAACTACCTTTTTTACGTAATAATCCACCTACCATTTTCTACTTAAAAACAATAATTCACACAAATCACTTGTGGGATTTGCTTGCATGTGATGGTGTTACAAGAATGATAATTACTCAGGTGTAATGAACGCATTAATCTTTTTGTAGAAATGTTCACAGTGGTCATTGTCTACAAAGGTTGTAGTATGAATAGTCAGATACCCTAGGAACAAGTGTAAAATAAATCAAGTTGCTTAAAAAGTGCCTGATTGGACCTCTGACCAATAATCATTACTGCTATGCATTGATGAAACTACCAAAAGTGGACTCCATCACACACGTCACATTTTGATGTCACAGACTTCATGCACTTGTTTTAATTACTGTCCTAGACCAGCAATAGTTACATTTTACAAATTCTTCATAAAACTTCGATAACCTCTATGGAAAAAGTCTATGATATGCTTTTGCAGTGGCCCTACTTAACAGAATTCTTCTGATATGTCAATGCATGTAAAAAATAACTTCCAAAAATGTTACACACGTCACGTTTTTTAAAATAAGAAAACAAAGATTACGTGAAGTTGCAGAAATTTTTTTTCCAAAACATTTAATTACCAAAGAGTTTGCCACTAATACCAAACTAAAATTTGAGAAATGCACTAAATGATAATTATACTGAATTATCTTCAAAAAAATTGTCAAAATGTCACACACGTCACGTATGGATACGCCCTATTAAGTATAGCATTGCCATAAGGCCTTTGTAAACTGGCTTTTGTTAAAAGAAATCTTACTGTACTCCTTATACCAGCACATGCATTCTTTCCATGGGAAGTAGCAAATAACTGCCATTCTGCCTGGAAGCCAAAATCTTCAGCATGGCTACGTAAGTTGATAAAATTCGACTTGTGTTTGTATTGGTGTGCACAACTGTCAGTGCAATACTGAACTTTCTGAACCTTAGAAACGTCAACTTTCCAATAATTAATACTTGTAAAAAAGCAAAAACTGTGCAGGTGTGTTCTGTGACATCACTTATGATGCATGTATTTTTGTGTTCAAGAGATTGATCTGCGCATCGACAGTATGCCATACACAGATGTATAGTCACCTGTCTGTTGTCCCAATGACAACTTTGAACTTCATCCTACACGACATATGAGTAGTTTTCTGCAAAGTCACCTTGAACAATGATTTCCGTTTGAAGTTTCATCAACGATTTCAAATAGGTCATATGTTTATGCTGTGCCTTTGCAGTGTAACTATGTCTTGTCAATTTCATTACCTGACGTGAAAGTTTTTTGTGAATTCAGCTTTAGATTCCAGCAATGTAGTAAATTTGGTGCGATCACTGCTAATCCATTGTTGGCATGTCACCTCTTCTGGTCTTTTACCATGGTCATGTGGTTGTTGTGTAAGAACAACTTGTCCAGGAGACTCCTTGCAATAGCCCATCACACATGCTTCATTTTCCATTGTGCATACACAAACGACCATCAAGTCATTTACTGAACATTACAAAGAAGATTCCAGCCATTGATTTAAGATTTTGGTGATACACACATGCACATACTGAATGCATACCAGGTGCTCCAGCAAGTATGGACCATTGTGGTCTTAGTTTCGCAAATGTAGAGAATCCAATCATTACTCCCAGATATCTCTTTCCATGAAGCATGTGCAACTCCTTTAGATTTGATAATAATAAATGCTTTTGATGCTTTTTTACCATCTTATTTCAGGTTGTTAGTGGTTTCTTTTTACCAGGGCTCATGTGACTATTATCATCAGTTTCATAGAACTCTTTAACATCTGTCACAAATTCTACATCCAAAATTTTACCCTTGTTTTTTCCACATAAACCAAGTATGCCTTATTGATTTTTTAACTCATTGATCGCCGGTGCCACGATATATTCGTGGCTGCTGTCAATGCTAGAACGCCGGTATGGTTTTCGTGCTAGCGCTCGAGTGGGCAAGGCGTTGAGTTAAAAATGCTCTGGATGGAAAACCTTGCACGATAGAAATACAAATTCTTCACAAAAACGTTAGTCATATTTTTAATTTATGTAAATCGAAATAAAAAAATTTTTCAACTTGGTTTGGAGAGAAAAAACACCTGAAAACAAGGGTGGATTGCCTGTCCTATTAATTTGAAAGTTTATTGCGCCTATTCCAATAATGGGAAAAATGTAAAAATCACAGAAACGGTTGCTATAGCTGTTACCAAGCATCCTGCCCAGTTTGGAATTTACAAATTGTAGAGAAGAAAAGTTATGACAGTTTTTATATCACCTGGTCCTAGACAGCATTTCTGCTTTTTGACTCCGTCCGAAAACGCACATGCGTTCAGCTGCGCTTTGCCGATCGCTAAGTAACTCAGTTTGGTTTCGATTTGACTGCTACGTACAGCACTATTTCGTTTCCATACGTAAAACCTTCATAAATATTTTCGTTGCACTAACTGAACTCCAAAAAAATATTGTTACACACATTG
>Ga0210059_1007273_pt1 | contig 17630 bp, 10 predicted proteins | sample Ectturendosymbi2_FD_188042 | JGI IMG/M metagenome (GOLD analysis project Ga0210059, IMG submission 188042) | Ecteinascidia turbinata endosymbiont from Florida, USA - Sample 2 (SPAdes) (version 2) | ecosystem: Host-associated > Tunicates > Ascidians > Unclassified | place: Key West, Florida... | reverse complement strand
ACAAGAAAAATGCAAATTACAGAACTTCGCTATAAATAACCTGCAATCAAACTTGTTGAAACAAGATTGGACATCATTTTTTAACTTATCGGGCGCCATTTCACAGCATGTTGAGCACCATTTTCTTAACCATTCGGTCGCCATTTTATAGCATCTTGGGCACCATTTCATAGCAAAAAAATGTCACAGAAAGAAAGTGAAATTTTGTGTGACTCGACTCTGACTCAATTCGACCAAGCCATGACCCTGACTCGACTCGAAAAAATTTTGGATTACTCTGACTCGAAGGGCTTGTGACTCTGACTCGACAAAAATGACTCGGACACATCACTGCTGGTCGCCTGCAAGGACCAAGTAGGTCGTCCGCGAGCCTGTTCTAAAAATAACATTTGCATGATCAATGTCTTCACATTAACGTATATCAAATACTAGAATAATTGAAGGTGAAATGAGCAAAATTTTTATTTAAGTTCTAGAATCGCCACTAATCTACGGTTGGGAACCACTGGAGTAGATGATGTTCTCTTGTTTTTAGTGATTCTCAGGTGCAACATATCGTAGGAAAAAAAACAGAATAGGATTCGGTATTCTGGATTCGATTTAACTATTCTAGAATACAAGGGTCAACCAGCTCTTCATTTCGGACGGGGAAATTTCATTTCCTTACGTCATCATGCTTATTCAACTGTGGTACAACTTTTTCGCAAACGGTCACACAGGTCTGCCAGATTGGCCCTTTTCCGGCCAAATTTCTGTCTGCTGGCCGTGTTTACTGGTTGGCTGGCCGTACAATTTTTGGGTTTGCTGTTTGGCTTGTTTTTTTTGGCGATTTTCATGGTCGTTTGGCCAAAATTTTTTTCTGTTGGCCATTTTTGAAGATATGTCTTTACAGTATTTTTGAGGCGAAACTGTCAACAACACTTCTGTTCAGTCTCGTACCCTCTGAGGCCCTGTTTTGTGCGTTTCGTTTCGCCTTGTGTAGAGAAAGTGAAGCTGTATGAGTGTGCGATTGTGCTTGCCGCGTTGTGCAGACCTTGCGCTTGCAGGCCAAGCCGTTGGGCGTGTGCGTATTAATACTGTTTATATGGGTGTTATATGACTTGTAACAATCCATTATACGCCAGTAAAGTTGATATGGGGAAGTGACTACGGATACGTCTGTCCTGACCCAATTCAAATAAAAGGGTCAGTTTGTCTTTCAAACTGTGTGGATCTCGTAGCGTAGTGGTTATGCGTGACGGCTACTATGCCAATGGTTTTCGATTCGACTCTCACCTTGCCGACTTTTATTTTGTTTTTTTTTTCTTTACTTTTTTTCAGGCTTACGTGTTACGTTTAGGGGTTTGTGTTAGATTAAGACTACAGTTAGAGTTAAGGTGAGGTTTAGGGTTTATCTTTTACGTTTAGTTCGTTTCTACCAAGCCTACTGCACTCTCATCGTGCATTACTATAAATAATACTGTTACGTCACAGGTGGCGTATGAATAAGTTTTCAAATTTCAAGATCTTGATAGGGTGTGCAACCAAACATACGTACTCATCATATTGTTTTCCTAATATTGCTAACTGCTTGTGTTACTGGTCAGTGTTTACAGTTCTTTTCATGTTCGATGTTGCCACTACTATATGCCTTCAACACTGGGCTACTGGGCTACACACACAGCTAGTGGTGCTTACACTTAAGGCAATTACATGTAGGCTACATTAACCTTTGGGAATTAAAAGTTCCTTCATTTTTGAATTATCTTCATCTTGTAAACATCCTATGCCTGTAGTTCTTATATGTGGGATTTTGAAATGACACACAACTAGTTCCTACCTAGCTGTGAATCTTTCCTTGCTGCCTATACGTTCAAGCATTAGCCTATTTAGAATTATGTCTTATGTGCACAATCCCTCAGCTTTTCTGTTTTTTATGAATTGGCCATTCATTTAGAAGTATGTGTCTTGCTATTGCAGGTGTGGCCAACCAGTCAGAGACCAAGAGCCACATTTCTTGTGTTAGTTACCACAAGAGCCACATACACATGGATGTCACAAGAACATTACCCTATCTCTTACTCGAACACATACCTTTGCCTCGCTAGATTCATTGCAAATATCACACACCATGGGATGATGAAACAACAATGACAGAAATTTGCAAGGCATTTATTGTTATGCATGTAATGTTATTCAGTGGGACTTACGGTAATAATGTAATACTAATAGATAGTCATATGAAACCCGACAAATAGCTGCATGCACGGCGCAAAATGAAAATAAGCTTGTACTAATGTATGTAATGCATTTTGACTTGTTACAGTAAACTGCAAGCTCTGCTTTTGAAGTGTTCAAAATTTGAGTGATGATGCTACACTAACTAACTGCTGATTTTCAGGCAATTTTATTTGGGTGTTTTTGAAAAAGTAAGAAAATTTTGCATTTTTCTGTCATTTGTGACTAATTTTGGAAATAGTTTTGACTTAATTGCTTTTTGTGGTGGCACTGTGAATACACAAAATGTATTTTTATGTGAATTTCAGTTGTGAGAAGGCAAATTGTTTAATAAATTTGGCTTTGTCAAGTGAAGGGTTTGGCTCTTTTTTGGCCATTTTCAATTGAGTGTTTGGCTTTTTTCAGCAATGTTGTTGGCTGTCTTTGGCCTTTTTTTAATGATGGTTTAGCCCTTTTTGGAAAAATTAATCTGGCAACCATGGTGGCAGATAATGTTCTATTCCAGTGCTCTCACTTTTAGGGATTTTGTCCCTAGATGGGAACTTTTGACCCTTTGTAGGGATTTTCTGAAAAGTTTGATAACATGTGATGTAAAATGAATAATTTCAGTTTATTTTGCAAATGACGTTTGGTTCTATTTTAAATACATATCATGGTGCTCTGATTTTATGCTGCACCATGACACACAGATTTGGGCATTTTTTATTTTATGTAAAATAAGGTCTTATTTGCTACTGTTGGGATTTTTAGAGTTGCGTTTGTGAGAGCCCTGTTCTTTTCGTAACATTTTCGAAAATGAGAACTTTTCAGTTTTAATCAAGATGTAGACCAAATGATCAGCACAACATAAAAATTTTGTAGCCTGATAATAATACAAACACCAACACCTGATTCCATACTCACTAGTGCAGTCATGGCTTTAGTGTGGCAGATATGTAGACTACTAGTAAACTTGCTTAACTTTTCATCTTAGTTTAGCAAATTCATTCTAGCCATATTCTTCTATTATGTGTTTGAATTTCTATCACAAATGAAGATCCCGAACTTGAGGGATAGCCTATGTCAAGGGTGAGGGGATCTTTCATCTTTGAATGTTACCATTTCGGGCAAAATGGATCAGGTGTCTTGTGTCTTTGGCACAAAAAGGATCAAGTGTGTTTGGGGCAAAACAGCTTTATCTGGCATCCACGAGTGTGAAAGTTTTTAGAAGCAAGTTTGAGGCTATGAGCTTTCAATTTCAGGGCTTACACTGGTTGTAAAAGTTAGGGTCTGGTAAAGCGTCATTTGGATTCGAGCCAAAGTGGTGTAGTAGGTAGGTGCATTCAATTCAACACTTGTCTAGCACTGATATGACACTTTAATAAGCCCTTTTTCCTTAGCCGTGGTAGCCTATTGGTACCAACCCAAGAAGACACTAAAACGTGAAACAGTCCTCATGCTAAATTTAGTCGAAAACTATCAGGTTTCCAATGAAAAATGCAACTAAACATTTTTTTAAGAAATGTATAGGGTGACACAAAAAAAATGGTCATCACCTAAACTTTAATAACTTTTGAAATAATTAATCAATTCTTTTTATTTTTCAGATTTACCCAGTAGAATTTATGTTCTAAGAGTCTACCAAATTTGACCTTCGAGACCATGGACTACTGAGCAAAAGATATTTATATTTGAGGCATATTTTTGGCAGAAGTCTATCCACGCAGCTCAATTGCAATTCAAAGAACAGTTCGGATGTCGTCAATTTCCTGTCCACTCAATGATATACAGATGGGTCAACAAGTTCAGAACCCATGGGACTGTGCATAACCTCAATCGTAAAGACACTAACAGACAATCACACTCTGGACGACCGAAATCATCAAGGACACCACACAACATTGCTGTTGTCAGAGACTCTGTTGTCCACAGCCCGAGGACGACAATGAGCAGTCTGTGACAGTCGTGGTTCCAGCAGGATGGTGCCACCCCCACACCTCAAACGAATCATTGGCATGGCTACAGCAGTGTTTCCCTGACTGCCTAATCAGCTGCAGGTGTGACCTGCAGTGGTCGCCGCATTCACCGGACTTAACCCACCAGATTTTTATATGTGGGGATACCTTAAGAACAGGGTGTGTGGCAACAACCCCCAGACTATCCCTGACCTGAAGGCAGCAATCACAGCAGCAATAAGAGTGATCCCAAGGGGAGGGTCATCGAGAACTTTGCCTGCTAGATCCAGATGTGCCTGCAGTGCCGGGGAGCTCATTTGGAGCACATTTTTTGAGCGCCAGTGAAACGAAGAGTTTTTTTAGTACAGACTTGAAACTTTGGAGAAGTCTGCTACACAGGCTTGACCTAATGTAGCTGAAGTTTTGTGTCAATCTAAATAAAATTTTGGAAGTTATTAGATTTTTGGTGATGACCGTTTTTTTTGTGTCACCCTGTACTATGTTGATAATGGTAATCGTTTTGCCTCTAACATAAATAATCAAAAGGTTATAGAAGAACAAGTGGTTTGACGTGGCCACAAACTTTTTTCATAACAACCAACCAACATTACAAGATTTCTCTTTTCACTTTGAAAGTTTCAGCAGTTTCCATGGTTCAACAGTACCCTAAAGTTTGATGAGGCCAAATTGAAGCCTGTTTCAGAAAAAAGTGGTACACGAACAAAAGGATAAAAAATGCCTTTGAAATACCAATATTTTAAACTATCTCCCAAGTTTTGGCAATTCCAGCATATTTGTGGCTAAAATACTAATCATTTCTGCAATTTTCGATCAGATGGCCTGTCTCAAAAAATATTTTTTAAGGAGATTAATCAACTCGTCGGACAAAAAAATTCCGATATGACTTTTCTTAAGAATGATTAGAATATCAATTTAATCTTTACTCCTTGAAAGTTTCTGCAAATGTCAAAATGCTATGCAATGTTTTGAAATTTTTGGGAGAGGCAAATACCCTCCTTGGTTGTACGCCTGCTGGAATAGCAAACTATTCTAAAATGCCCATCCTAATATTGCAGTGGTTCTCAAACTTTCATGAGCCATGGCCCCCTTCAAAAAACTCTCAACACTTGTTTGTGGCCCACTGCTCATCAATAAAAATAACTAGTTCTTATGTAATATCATGGCAAAGCTACTTAGTGAAGGCCTCTGCCTCTAGAGAAAGTGACCTCCAATGGCCCTGTTTGAGAAACCCTGTACTATTGCATCACAAAAACAAATATTTTGATAGCATGATGATACCAGTGATGCTTTTATACTTTCTGAGATTTCATGGAATGGTTCCTTAGGTCCCATAGACTTTTTATCAAGTTTGTACAAGTAATTGTATAGGTCATGATTTTAGAATATGTTAGTACTGTAGCTGCTACATATGCTGCTGTTATAAGAATAATTACAAATACATGTGACTATTGCTGATATAACCAAAAAAGAATACAAACAAATACAGTGTTGGTACCTGTGATGAACAGTTTTATAATTAGTGGAAGTGGCGGTCATTGTTTGTGCATCTGTAGCAATGGTGACTGGTGTGCAGACTGTAGTCCGCCAACATGTTTTGTGTGCCTCTTTTAGCTGAATAGCAATACCTCAAATAATAGCAAGTTGTCAACTCATATTTTAATGTTCATTTACACCAAGTTGTATGGTTAGTTGCCAACAGGGGCGGATTCAGCCAGTAAGGTTTGGGGAAGCATTTCAGTATTATTTGGCAGTCAAGTCTCATAATAGCTTTGCTACTGTAACAGTGATGAAGTATACTTCACAAAATTGCTGTGAGAAAACAATGGATGACAAAATGGCCTTATATCACGAATGCTGTTTTCTGAATTGTACAAAATCATGGTGAATAAAAAGTTACTTCCGTAGGTTTTAGGGGTGGTGATTACGCTAATCACCCCTCCTTGGATCCACCCCTGGTTGCTAAGAAGTCTGTGTGACTTGATGTAGGTCATTTTATGTGAAACGTGCATTATTTGATGATCTGTATTTGACAATTACAAGCTGATTTTGCTGCTCGCTGGTGTTTTTGGTTTTCTGCAGATGACTCTTCTATTGAACAATTTTGCTCACTCCTAATCCATAGCTTCAGAATTCCTTCTAGGGACCCCCTGATTTTTCACTGGGGAGAAGTTTGAGAACTACTGTTCTAGATGGTCTTTTAGCTGGAGAACAATCCATGAAACAAGAGAATTGATTACAGCTCTCATAGAATGACAGATATCTGGTGATGAAAACTAATTGCTAGCTTTCCTCCCAGACATGGTGGCCTGGGTCTGCACAAGAAACCAAAAACACAAAACAACAAAACTCTACTTTGATCACTGCAAGGCTAACAGGTCACATGTACAAACAAATGCTTGACCTGCATTCATTGGGTTGTCAATAATGTAAAAAATACCAAAAGCAGTATGAAACTATTCAAGGAAACAATCTCTTGTTGTGATGATGAACTATTCAACTATGTGAAAGCAGCCATGAAGAAAACACCAAGTTTTGGAGAGACTTTTACATTTTCGAAACTTTCGTACTGCAGATGATATAGCCAATGAAATTTATGACCGATGGCTGTGGTGTAACGTTATCTTCTTCATCACCTTACCATATCAAAAAAAGTGCAGTCATTGGTAGCAGCTTTCAGTAAACTTGACCGGTGGCCCAAGACAAAACGTGGCAGTTCTTTTTTGGAAAATGAAGCAGAATTCTTATCAGATGTTGACGAGTTGTTTGATGTTTTTTGCAACAACACTGCACAGCAAAGATGTTTGGAGAGAGAGCATAAGTTGCAAATGACTGAAGAGGATTATAGCTTTTATCATGATCAAAGGGGCCACGTGTAGCAAAATGTTTGGATGTTCTTCTGCCGTTGACATCATCTGACAAGCAGTTCATACAGCGTTCAGAAATAAAATCAAACCTCTCAAGTTCTTCTGCCTGCCACAGTGAAATGCAAACTAAATCAGCTGCAGATTATGTATCTAAGTCTGAATCAACATGCACATACTCTTTGCAGTCATGTATTGCTGATGAGTTTGTAGCAGAATCATCAAACATGCCAGCATTCTTCTCAGAATTGCAGAAAGTGGTCAAATCTTGCTAGAATGTGTGAATGATATCAAGTATCAGATAGAGCAGCAGCTGCAGTTGCAAACAGTGTCTTGGTGGATGTTGGCATGGTAACTGATAATGACAAAACTTGTGTGATTGATCATAGTAAATTGCGAAGAGAAAGGGAAAGATGCCGGCAGAAAATCCAAAAAGGGGAGCAACAAAACTTCAGGTTTGTAAATGCCATATACTTCAACGGTCATAAAGATGCAACTCAAATAGTAGTGCAGGGTCCAAATGATAAGCGTTACAGGTCTGTTGAACTTGAGGAGCATTACACTGTTGTTGGTGAACCAGGAAGTTTGTATCTCAATCATTTTTCTCCTGAAGATGGCAAAGGCAGAACTATAGTACAAAAATTATTTGATTCTATATGTGGTACAGAATTGAAGGACAGGCTTGCAATAGTTGGTACAGATGGGACTGCCTGCATGACTGGGAAATACAATAGGTGTATTTGACACTTAGAGGAATTACTACACAGACCCCTTCAGTGGATTGTGTGTTTGCTCCATGCTAACGAGCTTTCCTTAAAACATGTTTTTGCGACCCTTGATGGTTTCACAAGTGGCCCCAATACATTTACAGGTCCTATAGGAAAATTCCTGCATGGACCTGCATCAACTTGGTCAGGTGGTCAATTTGAGCAAATAGCAATGCTAACTTCTTCCTTTCCAAAACTTCCAACACATATTGTTGACGACTTGAGCACCGATCAGCATTATGCTTATAGGATATGCCGGACAATCATTAATGGAGCAATTGAAGATGATCTGGTGTATTTGGAGGTTGGACCAATTGTACATTTGAGATGGCTAACCTTGGGATGCAGAAATTTGCCCTATTACGTGTCTGGACGAACCATCTCCGACCTTAAAACTTTTGGTCCACTTTTGCTTAACTCTTTGGCGTCCGGCTGCTTTCAGGGATTTTTGAAAAAAAAAACGCACGTGGCTTTGCGCGGGAATTTCTCCGGTCCGGTATCCTCTACAGACCCGGTAAAAGTCTCAAAAGATGCGGCAAGTCTTCTAGTCTGCACTCGAAAAAAATTTTTTTGCTTGGGGAGTGTGGGTTTTTTGTGAGTGATGTCATAAGTGGCGCAATCGGCGGAGGAGCTAGGGCGTTGGTAAGGCAACCAAAAACTGCTGTTTTTTAGGCCAAAATGGAAGTACAAATATATTGTACGCCAGTTCTCACAGTGTTAACGGTGTGTTTTCCAACTTAGTTTGAGATTAAATTGCACCATCAAATAACACATGGATCCAAACATCTGTATAATTTGACTCTAACTGTCCAATGAAGTGATTTGAGAAGTTGCTCGCGATGCAGTGCAAATAAATGGATATTTTGCCCATCCAGAAAGCTTAGTGCAATGTTAGGAGATGGTGACGAACAAATAAGAAGCATGGCTGTGACCAACGTGATTGCACTTCACAAGGAATTGGTTTTGAGTTCTGCAGCTGAAGAGAGTTCTTCAAGCGAACGTCGAAGCAGTTCCATCTGTTTGTTCCATCTTCCAACCATAAATGTGAAAACAGGTGTGTACTACCAGTTAGCTGACACAGAAACTTGTTCTCAACAGCCCCCAGCAATTGCGCATTTGACCAATGACAGCATTGAAGATTGCCGGATGAGGCCTTTGCTTCTGTATCATCCTTGCCACAACCAAACTGTCGAACAACATGTAAAACCGGTTACAGAAGCGTCCACACAGGTTGCAGGATTTGAATGACGAGACGGGATCACTAGACAAAAAATTAAATCTCGCAGCCTCATGAAAAAATTTGACACCAAAATGCAGTTTACATAAGTGTTTATTTGGTTGATGTTTGACTGATGCAAGACTGCCGGTACAATGTGGTAATGAAAGACCACGCTATCACTTTTCCACATGTATAATACCATCATCCATATAATCGTTATTTCCACTCATATGCATGGACAAGCGAGTGTGGTTTTTTGTTTCCATGTTTTCAGTTCAAAGTGTAATTTATGTTTTTAAGCACAGTAATTAGAATGTCAATATCAGGATGATTTGTTCCTATTCGTCCTTAATTGTGCTCGGTTTGATATTTTTTGTTGGCATGCAGAGCAGCTATGCCATCATTTGGCAAAACCTAGTAATCGCCGATTTGTACTTTTCGAGAAAATCGCCTTTTTGTGTTTGACTGCCAATTTGAAATAATGCATTCACTCAGTTTTTCCACTTCAATTACTAAGTATTGACAAAACTCATATCTTTGATCTTTAGGCATAAGTCACAATATGTGCTTTAAAGGCGTTTAAAACAAAAAAATCAATTGTTTTTAAAATAGCGCTTACAAGGTTTTGCCAAATGACGACAGAGCTGTAACAATTACAGCATGAGCTTTGTGATTGTTGATAGATTTTGATTGTGTTGATTGACTCCCAAAACGGCTTGTGCACCACGCAGAGGCAAAGAAGTGGGGTATTGTTTTCTCTCTGACCACTTAAAGGTGCATTTACATCAGAAGCTAAGCACAGGCCATTATGTAATATGTAACTATTCTTGTCGATGACATCATCAAAAACCTAAGCTTCTGCTAGTAGGCTTCAACCGCACCCTAAAACTCATTGACATTCCAATTAAATAGTTTTTGCTGAAGTTAATGTTGAGTTTGTCAATGCTTTGTATGTGTGCTTCTAAACTAAGTGATAAGCAAAATAATGTACCCAAAGAAATAAATGCCATTTTAGATCTTGTTTCGGAAAAAAAAGGTTTTTCCATTGTACCTTATTCCAGTGCTTTTCAAACTTTTCGTTATGGCACACTAATAACTTATGGATTTGGCCGCGGCACACCTATTTTATGATGGCAAAAACCTACTGCTACATGGACCAAACTTTTTATAAGCTTTTTGTCAAAGCATGAAACTTTCGCGGCACACTTCAGTCTCTTTCAAGGCATACTAATGTGCCGCGGCACACAGTTTGGGAAACCCTGCCTTATTCTATGATGGAGATAGAGAGAGAAAAACTTCTTAGCACTAATAGAAACATGGCAATTCTGCAAATTTTGAGCCAAAAACCAAGTCTCTACAATGAGTGGTTTGTGAGTTATGACATTTTGAGGCAATTTTACTGTCGCGGAAGAGATTTAGGAGAGTTGCTAGCCCCCCAAAGGGTGCAACCTGCCAAAACCAATTTTTTGGGAAGTTTTAGGGTATTTGGCAGGATTTTAGAACTACACTTTTTTCAATTTCAAAAAAAAATTTTTTCACTCCGCCCTATTGTGCAAGAGGAAGATAAAGTTTCAGAAAACAGCATCATTCCTGTTTTTTAATCAGTTTCTGCAAGATATGGAGGTGCGTTTTGGTGGTGTCCAACAAAGGCATTTGGCTTCATTGAAGAATTTGATTATCCATAAAAAGGCAAAAGATTTGTAGTGGATGCATAATCCATTTGATATTCTTGGTGATACATTGTCTGAAAGTTGCCTAAGTATTTCTGGATTTCACGAGGAATTTATTGACATTTGGTGTGACAGTTCATTGATTAATATTTTAACACACTTGTTCAACTTTGGACAAAATTCAAGAATGAAAAGGGTGCTATTGGCATGCAAGCAGTTAAAGCTCTCCTGCCATTCTTTATTACCTGCCTCCATGAGATCAGGTTTTCTGTGCTTGCTTAGATCAAAAGAAAGAGGATAAACTGTTTTTAGCCTAAAGATGACATGAGATTAGCTCTGAGCAAGATTGCTCCAAATTTTGACAAAATTGCAGAAACTATACAAAGTCAAGGCGCACAGTAACTAAATTCAAGCTTACTTGTTTGTTTTGTATTGTCTTAGGACATACTTTGCCATAGCTTGTCTAATCTTTGGTCACAGACCTATTCCAGTTTGTCCCTATGCAGATCTAACAGCTTTCTCGGTGCTGCTAGCTAGCTTTAAACTCAAAGGTTATTTGTGTATCAAAAACCTTTTCTGTGCAACAAAACTTTCACCAGAAATTCTTGTTGTGCACTGCACATATGTGGGATTTATTGCTTTCTTTTCATTCAGTATAATTAGAAGTGCCAAATACTGGCTTAGTATGAGCTAAGGTTTACCTTCAAAACAAAAAGTGATTCATGAGTCTTTGTTGGAGCTCAAACCAAAAGAATTAGCACAATATTTGAAAATAGACACTGTTTGACTTATCTCTGAGCCATTATTTATTGCTGTGTGTTTACAGTATAGGCTAGCCTAGTTCTGAAAAATTAACATGGATTTAATTTAAACACACTATTTTTTCATCCTCTGACATTCGGCTGAGTGGAAGTGTTTGTATGCTGGTTTAGCAAGAAATGGGAAATAAATGTCAGTGTTTATGTATGGGCAGCACTGATAATAATGGATTTAAAATCAAATCGTCAAAGAAATCAAATTCTAAACGCAAAGCAAAGGAGCCCATGCTACCTGAAGATCTGCATGCCAGTGGTGTACAAGTGAATAAAGCAGGTAATTTTATAGATAAGCTAGTTCAGTGAAATAAAAGCAGGATGTCAATTACTTATTGGCATTTTCTATAGATATCAAATACTAAGTTAATGTACACTTCATGGAACTATGTTTGAAATTAACAAAATAAGCACTTGGTAAATCAAGTGTGTATTTATTTTGTTTTATGACAGAATTGTGGTTGCTTGGTTTTGACACATAAATGTGGTTTGCTTGACACATCACTGAACTATTTCCTGAGAAAAAAAATACTCATCATGCTTCCTGCATTCAGCATTTTAATATGACATAGGTGTTGGGTTTTGTTATGTTTATCCCACTGTCAGGTATATGGTGAAATACGCCTTTTGATTCATGTTTCATACTATGGTATTTCGATTGGATTTCCTAGCATTTTACTTTTAGCATTGAGTTGCAAAAGTTTCAATGACTACACATAAAATGAAAATTCTCTTTTATGATGGTCTACTATATGCACACAATGTTTTCTTTCACTATGAGAAATAATGATGTGGGCTTAACACCTTCTGTGCCAGTGTATGAAATATTTGTACTTCAAAATCCAGTATGAGCTGCTATTTTTGCAACTCCATAACTCACCAGGTGATGGAACAAGAAAGCTGTTCAAATCCTGAAAAGATGCGGCAAGTTTTCTAGTTTGCATTGAAAAAAATTGGAAAATTTTAGATTTGGGTGTTTTGTGGGTGATGTCATAAGTGGGGTATGTTTTGGCAATTTTGCCAAGGTCATCGGGCCCTGAGCCCCAACTGCAAGAGCCAATTTTTGACTGAAGTCATTAGTGGAAACCAGGCTATAATCTGAGTCTTTTGAGCCTTCGATCGGCTTTCTAGCATATCTGGTTCAAAAGTTACAGCTGAAAAAATAAAATTTGGGTGAAAAAAACAAAAACATTTTGTCCAGTATGACATAAATATAACTTTCCGAAGTTAAGTTACTGATTGAATACAAGATACACTTTCATGATAGAATGAGCATTTTGAACTTATTTTCTGCCTAGTTTCAACTAATCATGGAATGATCTAAACCAGTGGTTCCCAAACGGTGGGTCGCGGAGGAGTGGCTGTGGGGTCGCGAACAGCTGCCTCAGTAGTTTGCTGAAGTCTCGAATATTTAGATCTTCGTATATCAACATTTTGTGCTACATTATCAAAACCGAAACACGGACAGATCTTTGTGAGAATCACATTATCATCATTGCAATTCCTATTTGATTTCTCCATACAGTTTCAATCGACCTGATTGTAGAATAGAGTTCTGCGCGGAGTGGGTTAACCCGCGCGAGTTGCAGGTACTCGCATTTGCGGGGCGGACGCGGGATGAGAAATTCTTTGCGCGATAACTGAATGTTGAGTCAAAGCACATGAACTTAACCAGCTCAAAAATAGCAAAACATGTGGATGTACTAAAGTTGTTTGCCAGCGTTGTGCTTAGGATAGTACGCCTACAGTAATTTTTGTGATGTAACAACCCACTGTTGCGAAACATTAGCTCAAACTTTTGCCATGTGGTGGGCAAGGGACCATCTCCATTTTCCATTGGTACTGTCGTACTTGGTGAGGAATAATTCAGTCCATAGCAGCCTTTCTAAATGAACAAGACAGCATTTAACGCACAGCTGGTGAAAACCCGACTGAAACGTGGTTTTTATCACCTCAAATCTGTTGACTGCGTAGATCAGATGTGTGGAAAAGTTTTGGTTTTGTTGCCAATGAAAAGTGTATCGGCTGCTTGTTGGACTTGTCTTCAGCCGATATGATTTGTTAGTAGTTTTCTGACAGGTGCGGGTTTGGGTCAGAAAAAGTGCGGGAGGGGCGCGGGTGCTGGTCAAGACCGTTGCCAGGATTTCGCAGCATGGCGGCCAAAACCACAAGGTGGGCCACATTTTTTAAATACAGTATTGGATATACGCCGAAACCGGGGGCCAAACATGAAATGGAGGGCACATATTTTAAAGGGGGGGACGGGCGGGCATCACTGGCCTCCCCGCTGGCGACGACCCTGGTGTGTGTTAGAAATGTACGGGGTGGGAGCGGGCAAGATTTCTCAAACTCCTACAGGAGCGGACAAAAAATTTCACCCCCACAGGACTCTGTTGTAGAAAGACAGCAGCACTAGACAAATCAAGTGATGCTGAATTTATGTCAGCCTCATAAACATTTGTTCTGCTGTGAATACTTTCCAGTTGAAATTTCAACTAAGCTCAACCGCTATTTTTATCATTGTAGTTCCATAACCTTTTACATTCATTATTTTGTATTCCTTGTGGTTCAAGGTGGTGATTCCAGTACAAAGTAGCGTATAGTTGACAGATGGTGTACTCTTGCCAGTAGGCTCAACAAGTGTTAGGGATGTGCATAAATTTTCAAAGTAACTTTTTACCATAGTGCAATTTGCGGTTCAAACAAATGGTTGCATCCTAAAGAAAATAATGCTCTTGCATTTCCTGCAATGGAAACTCTTCGCAACAATCTTGTATTCACCATTTGAATGAAATAGTTATGTTTTGCAACAGCGAAATGATTCCTAAACACGTGACTTGTTCTCTGGAAAATCCCTGACGCTGACGCTGTTCTGGTGCGTTATGCAGCAATCATACCCACACCAAATATGCTCCCTTTTCGTTGTCTGCTTCCATTCGTTTCCACCTACCTCTGTGAGCAGGGTTGGATATTAGGGGAGGTGAACGAGAAACAGTCACTTCGAGTCCCCATTTTTTCAGAGATTACGCGGGTACCCTTTGAGAGTTTCGCACTTAGTTTTTGCCTGGCTTTTTCCAGTCATCGACCGAATTTATTTTGAAAAGACCAAACAAATTCAGTCAAGTCGGTGATAATGTCCGAAAAGGTAGGGTGGTGAATACTGTTTCAACAAGTTTTACTGCTATTGCAAGACTAACGACTGAAAAGTCTCTGCGAAAAAACAGGTTTTTGCATTATTCTGTTAAAAAAAGTTTTGAACCACTCCAAAGCCACATTTTAATAAGATCTGAAGCAATTCATAGGTTTTTCAAAATATAGCAACAATTATTTGCAAATGAGCCAAAGGGGGCTCCTCAACAACTGTTTTGGGGAACCTTTCTAAGAGTTTGCCTCAGGCCCCTTTCTGTGAGGCTGGATTTCAACCCCTGTTCACATTTGACATTACAGTAAAATAAACGTCAAAAGAATAGACTGGACGTTGAGAATGACATGAGATTAGTTCTCACCAATACCACCCAAGAATTTCAAGACTAGTTGCACAGCTGCAATCTCAGTCGTCCCATTGATTAGCATGGGTGCTATTTGTTATGCATATGAATGTAAATACAGTGAACGCAACATGCAAAATGATGTTTTTGTCTTGTCGGTTGTTCTTTGAACCCCATTAAAGTTGCAGCTAATGGCTGGGGCTGAGCGACTATGTCATATTTTTGAAGGGGTCGCGAGCTTATGTTATGTTTTTGAATGGGGTCGCGAGATGAAAAAGGTTGGGAACCACTGATCTAAACTAATAGTTGTTTTCACCAAAATTTACCCTGATATTAGTTTTTACCAATAATTTGAGTTCTTATTGAAATAGGAAAAGTGTTGTTTTATGGTAAATAGGAAAGTATATTCTGCAACTTTTAAGTCCAAAATGAAGCTCCTAGCACCTAGTTATAAATTGAGGCCAAATCCATCATATAGAGTGAATAGGACTTCCATCTACAACACATAGTAGGTAAACATTTTATTCATTGCTGTTTGTGTCATGATCATTACAGGATATACAACACACCAGTAAATGATCTTGTCTTTTGACGTTCTTGTTAGGAACAATTGTGACAGCTAAAGAAAGGTTTTAGTGTGTCAAATTGCTTTTGAATCATGATAAATAAACGAGATTGTTTTTATATGCCTGACAAATCCTAAAACTGACATGATTTATCTTTTTATTTTTGTTGAGTTGAATTGCTGATTTCATTCTCGGTGAGTAGAGCTTGACCGATGCATCAGCATGCCAACAGGCCACTATGGTGATGTTGCTAATGTATCACATTGGCCAAAATCCACCAATATATATCGGCAATATTTGATCATGAAATAGTTATGCTATTGTTCTGCGTGGAGTGTTCAGAAACCCAAGTTGCTACTTCATCTGTGATTGATTAATGCAATTTCTCTTTCGTTTTCTTTATGGTGCGAAGTCCTTTGACTACATCAAGCAGTGCATAATAATCAGACTGCACGACAAACCGCTCTATGACGTAACATTCACATTCACTCTTTCACTCTCAGGTTTTTGTGTGGTAAGCAGATGACTGCCTGTGAACAAATAAGGGTATGTTCTGTGGTGGTTGACTGCATGTTTTAATGACCCAGATTTGCACAGAATTCGATAACGTAAGGTTCTTCATCACAGTGAAGTGATGGTTTCTGTTAGTAATGAGTAGCGTATTGTTGTTTATCCGCTTTTGATATCTGAGCGCAGGCACATAGGGCTACACAAGGGAGTAGTTTGACACAACACGTGTTTGCCTGTTTGTGGATTTGCTTGATTTAGAGTTAAGGACTTGAATTAGCCATGGCGGATGAAAATATTCCATAACAGTAGAGTACATGAAAATATCTTGTGAGTTGGTTAATGTGCATTGTAATGTAGCAATATGTGTGATGGTCATTATTCTACCATACAGCTGAGGCAGTGCTATATATAAAAAAAATTATTTGGAGTTATTTCATAGGGTCTTCTGTCTCCTGTACTCAACGACCAAATACACTTGAAGTTCATTCAGTTATAGATGAAAGCTCAAGCCAAGCTGCTTCATCCAAGTATGTTTGTGCTAGGAACCTGTGTACATGTTATTAACAGTTGTTTACTGCATTATCAAAGGCTATAGATTAGGGGTCTCAAACACAAGTCACAATCTTATCTGTTGCCCACAGTGATCTTCACCTTTCATGAAAGTTTTGACTATTGTTGACTGAGTTTGGAATGTTTACAGTCCTAAATTTTTCATGCAAGCATAGCATTGATTTGGGTGATTGCACATCTAGTTGGTTTGTGGTGTTTAGCGGTGGACTTCTTTTTTCATGCAGATTGATTCTTTTCTTTTTATGGGTTTGAGATCCCTGGTCTAGATTTTGTTATGCTCCTTTTTTGCTATAAAAGATAATATTGCCTCCTTTTAATAGATTACTTCATATACAGATGAATCTGTTTAATTGCATAGCCAATTTGCTTCTTCCGTTTACCTATTTGGTGGAGTATAAGGTGCCCTTAAAATCCTTAACACTTTTGGTCCCGCACGATTTTCCTTTAACTCGTTGGCTGCCGGCGTACGGTATATTCGTACTTCGATTTCGGCCTAAAAAACAGCAGTTTTCGGTTGCCTTACCAACGCCCTAGCTCCTCCGCCGATTGCGCTAGAGAGCTGTTCAACAGCTCAAACGGATCGGCCAGTCTAGTAGATTGCACTCGAAATAAAATTTTTTGGTTGGGGGTGCGGATTGTTTGTGACTGATGTCATAAGTGAAGTAGTTTTAGGGTCATTTTGGCTCATGTTGCCTGGCCTAGGGCCCAACCACTAGGCCAAAGTGTTCGCTGAAGTTTTCATTGGAAACTAGACTCGAGTTCGAGTCTTTTGAGCCTTTGATCGACTTTCTAACGTTTCTGGTTCAAAAGTTATGATCTAAAATAAACAAATTAATTAATTAACTGATTAGCTAATTAGTCAAATATTTTTACTAACTTACATCACAACTTTTGAACCCGAAACCCCAGCAGGTCATCCAAAGTATCAAAAGACTCAGATTGTAGCCTAGTTTCCAGTAAAAACTTCAGCGAAATACTACCACCTAACGGTTGGC